>Ga0256407_10001534_pt1 | contig 47857 bp, 59 predicted proteins | sample RumenRJG_04DNA_FD_193489 | JGI IMG/M metagenome (GOLD analysis project Ga0256407, IMG submission 193489) | Bovine rumen microbial communities from Lethbridge, Alberta, Canada - RJG_04 | ecosystem: Host-associated > Mammals > Digestive system > Stomach > Rumen | place: Canada: Alberta...
AATTATAAGACTAATCAATAATGACCACTTTCTAGAATTCATACTTAATTTATATTCAGCAATATAATAATATCACATTATTTATATAATTTCTATATCTCCATCAGCACTTTGTTTAAAAAGAGACTAAATTTTTGATCCCCAGAAGTGCTTTTTAACTGCATATTAAAGTCTAACATCATTGATGAAGTTACATAATAATTTGTATTTATATACTGTGTTCCTGTACTTTCTAAATATTCAACTGGAGTATATTTATTTCCATTATTATCATATTGATACACCGTTAAATCCACTACTACACTATCCGTATTAAAATGCTTATTAACCTTAATTGAATAATCCTTACCATCTACTGTAATTGGTATATTTAGTATAAAGTATCCATTGAATGTTGTACTAGACATAGTGTCATAATGTTCTGTAATAGTAGGAACCTCTACATTCATATCATCCGTTATTTCAAATGTATAGTTGTTAAATGTAATAGTCTTATCAGTAATACTATATACTAACTTATCACTTGTTGAATCACTATATGTAAATAAGTAACACTTATCTCCATCTTCACATGTAGTAAGACTAGTAAGCTCTTTTTCTTTTAATCTTTTATTTATATTATAAGATAGATTATCTTTTTCAATTAATGTATTAGTCATTGCGTTTACTCTAGATAAATTATCCTTCATAATAAGTATTATATTAAATAATATAATCATAATAACTGATGCAAGAGTAAACGATGTAATAAGTTCTATAGTTGTAAAACCTTTCTTATTCATTTAATCATCCTTTCCTAAATATATACTTTACTTAAATAATTATCTTACTATCCATAGAGGAACTCTCCTGTACCTTGATTGTAGTAGCACTCCTTCCCTACTTTATCAAACAAGCATGGTCTATTTGATGTGTCTATAACAGGGATATAATCACGAACTAAATTATCACCATCATAAATTTTTGTATAATAAACCTTTTCTTGACAAGGAACATATATTTGTTCAGCCCATTCTGCATGAGTTGCAAATATATACATTGTCTCACCAGATAATGCAGTATTCCCTATTCCTGTATTTCCATAAACAACATTATCAAATTTCTGCATTTTATTTTCAAGTGTAAAAACGTGCCTGTTCATATCAAATTTAACGCCTGTACTGAGATAAGTCCAATTTTTCGATACCCAAGACATAAAATAATTATCATAAAATCCCCACATGAATGCCTCTTGACTATTAGAAGACCCCCAACCATTAGCGGAATATTTAAACCCAGATATATTTGGACCCGTAAATGCAAAATCAAATACAACTTTTGTAGTTGATTTAGGATATATTCCAGTATCAATATACTGTGTCCCTGTACTTTCTAAATATTCAACTACAGTATATCTATTGCCAGTATTGTCATAAATAGAATTTGGAATTTCAATATCAAATCCAAATGTTATAGTCGCACACTCACCATTATTAAATTCAGCTATTATTCTATAATTATCACTTTTATTATCTATTTTTTTAATCACGTTTTTTAGTGTTTTAGATAAATTACTAATATCTACATTATTTATATCTGCTTTAGTTAGTACTAATGTTTTAATATCTAAATTAGCAAGTAAATCTATTTGATTATCTAAATATTCAATATTAGTATAAGTATCATCATTTTTATCCATAATAATTATATCATCATCATTAATTTTACTACCAATATTAATAATAGATTCACTATCTAATGAATTAATATACTCTTTAATACTATCTAATTTATATAAATTATCTACACCATTATATCTAAAAGACTCATCATATTTACTCTCTACTTTATTAAACTGAATGAATACATACATTAATATAGTTGCGATTATAGTAGATACAATTAATGTCTCTACAAGCGCAAAAGCTTTAGAATTTTTCATAATTATCATTTCCTTCTTGCATTATTACTAGATATATTATATAATATATTTAAGCTAAAATCTAGTGAAATAGAATAAAAAAGGTGATAAAATGTTAAAAGTATTTGATTTTGAGAAGACACCAATTGTGGATATAGTAAATGAAATCTTTGTGGATGCATCATCTCGTGGTGCGTCTGATATTCACTTTGATCCTAAGGATAATCTACTACAGATTAGAATTAGAATTGATGGAGAATTAGTTGATTATGCAACTGTACCAGAAGAATATATAAAAAACTTAATTACTAGAATTAAGATTATATCTGGTATGAATATTACTGAATCTAGACTTCCACAAGATGGCACGATTAAAGGTGTTGTTAAAGATATTGAACTAGACTTACGTGTTTCTTCTATTAACACTAATAAAGGAGAAAAAATTGTTATACGTATACTTGACTATGCACTTAGTTTAAATGGTATAGAACAACTTGGTTTTACAGATTATAACTATAAACGTGTAATTGAAATGATTAGTAAACCTAATGGAATAATATTAGTTACTGGTGCGACTGGTACTGGTAAAACTACTACTGTATACTCAATGTTACAAAGACTAAGTAATGATACTACTAATATTATGTCTATTGAAGATCCAGTTGAAATGGATTTAGAGAATGTAAACCAGATACAAGTTAATGCAGATATTGGTCTTACATTCGCAACTGCTTTGCGTTCTATCTTAAGACAAGACCCTAATATAATAATGATAGGAGAAATAAGGGACAGTGAAACTGCTACAATTGCGATAAGAGCATCAGTAACAGGACACTTAGTATTATCTACACTTCACACTAATGACTCCCTATCTACTATTGAACGTCTTCTTGATATGGATGTAGAAAAATATTTACTTGCTGAAGCCCTTGAAGGAATTATATCACAAAGACTTGCACGAAGATTATGTCCACATTGTAAGAAGTTAAGAAAAACTACTACTTATGAAAAAGACTTAATTAAGAAAACTCTTAATATAGATGTAGATGAAATATATGAAGCTGTTGGTTGTGAACACTGTAATCGTGGTTATAAGGGTAGAATTGCTTTTCAAGAAGTACTTACAATTGATCAAAAAATACAAGATGCACTTAGTATGAATATAAGAAAAGATAAATTAAGAAATCTTGTATATAATGATTCAGTTATTACTCTACTTCAAGATGGTATGATTAAGGTTGTTAGAGGAGATACTACAATTGAAGAGTTATTAAGGCTTGTTGAATTTGACGATGAATCTATTATTACATTTAATTTATCAAAAGATATTCTTGATAGTGAACTTAATAATGTAATAGAATATCAAGATACTATAAAAGATATAAATACTAGTGATGATATAGATAACAATACAATGGATGATATAGTCGAAGACGAAATAATTGTTCCAGAAACTAGTGATGTTGTAATTGATTCTATTGAAGATAATGAAGATGACAATATAGATGTCGATAACACAGATATTGATAATATGGATGTTTTAGATAACGATGAAGAGTTTATCAATAAAATTGATGAGGTTATTACTGAAAAAGAAGAAAAGAAAAAGTCTAGACTATTTGGAAGAAAGAAAGATAAGAAGAAAAAAGATAAATCTTCTACTGAAGAACAAGATGAAATTATTGATGAGAATGATATAAATGATGACATAGAGGATAATACTACTGAGAACATTGAAATAAATGAAGAGTCTGAAACTGAAAATGATTTAGATAATATGGATTCTTTAGATAATGATCAAGAATTTACTGATAAGATTGATGAGGTTATCACTAAAGAAAACAATAATGATGTTGATAATAAGTCTAATGAAGAAAATATAGAAACTATTACTAACGATGATGATATTATAACTGATGATACTTTAACTATCGAGGTAAATCAAGATATAAATAAAAACGAAGATGATTCTTTAAACAAACCTAAGAAGAAAAAGAAAAAGAGAAAAAAGAAAAACAAAACTAAGGATAAAGAAGTTCAAGAAGAGTTTGAAGATACTATTGTTGATGGAAATAATTCAAATGAGTTAATAGAAGACAATTCTAACCTTGAATTAGAAAAAGATATCGAAAATATTGATTCTTTAGATAACGATAATAACTTTACTGATGATTTTAATGAAGTTATTGCACCTACTGAAGAAAATATAGAAAAAGATACTATTAAAGAATCTCAAGAATTAGAAATATCTGACGAAAATTCAGATGATAATATCGTTAATGATGATAGTACTTTTATTACTAAGATTGAAAGCTTAGTTAAAGGAAAAAGAAAGAAAGAAAAACAAGATATTGATATAATTGATGAAATTACTGATGAGTCTAATATTACAGATGCAAATCCAAGTAATGAACCTACTCAAGACGAAATAACAGATAATGAAATAGCTGAATTAGAGGAAGCGATTGATTCAATTAAAGTTAATAATGAGAAAATAGTAGAAGAAAATGAAGATGATTCTACTAAAGAAGTATTAGAAAATACTATTAAAATATCAGTAAATAGCGAAGATAATACTAATAATGATATAAGTGTATCAGAGGTTAAAACAGTTAATATGGCTCCTATTGATAGTGATGCAATGGAACCTCTTGATTATAATACTAGTTTTATTGATAAAATATATGATAGTATTAATACTAGTGAAAAAAGAATTATTGAGAAAGATAATATAGATTACGAAAAGATTGAAAGACTTGAAGATATTCAAGATGAAATTGGTAGTAGAGTTTCTAGAATGTTAAATAAAAAGAGATATAGAAAAAAGAAATCCGAGTGATTTCTTTTTTAAGAGTATTTTTACGGTGCGAGAAAACTGAATTTTGGAATATTTCTTAATATACTAAATACTATTCCAATTATAATTAATACATATATAATCTTATTATTAATAGTTATAAAACTTCTTTTTATTAAACAAATAATTAAATATATTACAAGTAAAATAAGTAAACTAAATACATAAGCATTGTATGAAATAGCTTTATAAATATTAAAATGAAATAAAGCATCAATCATTCTAGTTACTCCACATCCAGGACAATACAATTTAGTTATCTTATGAAATAAACAAGGTATAGATATATTTAAATAATACATACTAATTACAATTAAAAAGAATGTAATTAGTATAATACACTCTTTAATATTTTTATGCTTCAACATTTTCAATTTGTTTATTAATACTATTTTGAATTAAAGCAGTAGAAACTATACCTAATCCAATAAACTGTAATACTAAGTATAAAACTGAATTATCTGATGCATAATCAACTTTTTCTCTTTCCACAATATACATAGATTTACCCATTTGATATACCCAATAATATCCATAGATTCCACAAGTAACTAGTGTTAGTAAAAATGCAGTTCCTCCTGATGTATTATATACTTTACCTTTAGAAATTCTTACTACATCATCAGTAATAGAAATAAACCAATAAATACCATAAATACCAAGTGTAACTATAGATAATAATATACAAATACCAATACTTCTTTGCTTCATAAAACACTCCTTTCATTATCAATTTATCATGAATTACATATTATGTCAAATTAATTTTATAAAAATATTTATCTTACTGAATAATATGTAATATGAATAAATTTATTAAATCAACTATTATATTAATTATTGGTGGATTTATTACTAAAATACTAGGTATGATTATTAAAATAGTAATAACTCGTATGATTAAAAGTACAGGATATGGTCTATATGCATTAATACTTCCTACTATGATGCTTTTAATTTCTATTTCACAGTTAGGATTACCTACTGCTTTAAATGTATTAATAGCTAAGAATAAAGATACTAAAAAACTAATTACTGCATCCTTAATAATATCTTTATCAATAGATATTATAATAGCTATATTTTTACTTTTATCATCTAAATATATTAGTACTACTCTACTTAAAGAACCTAAAGTATACTTAGGATTACTCGGTATAGGATTAATACTACCTTTTATAAGTATATCCAATATACTTAGAAGTTATTACTTTGCGAAAGAAAGAATGTTACCCCATGTATTTACTAATGTATTAGAAGATGTAGTAAAACTTATATTAATTATATTATTCCTACCCTATTTCATATCTAAAGGAATTACATATGCAATATTCTTTATAGTTATTACTAACATATTTAGTGAACTAACATCGATTATTGGATTTATTATATTACTACCTAAGTTTACATATACTAAAAAAGATATTAAACCAAATAGAAGTATAATTAAATCATTACTAGGTATCGCTCTACCTACTACTGGTAGTAGAATAGTAGGATCTATTGGATACTTTCTAGAACCTATAATAATTACTACAGTTCTTTATAAAGTAGGACTTACTAATAATTATATAGTAACGGAATATGGAGTAATAAACGGATATGTATTACCTTTAATACTACTACCATCATTCTTTACTATGGCATTATCTCAAGCACTTATACCTAATGTAAGTAAAAATTATTCTAATAAAAAATATAACTTAGTAGAAAGGAAGATAAAACAAGCTATAATCGCATCACTTATTATAGGTATACCTTGTACAATTATATTTACTTTTATTCCAGAAGTACCACTTAAGTTTATATATAATACAAGTGAAGGTATTAACTATATCAAATTTTTAGCTCCAATTTGTCTACTACACTATATCCAAGCACCTATCGCATCATCCTTACAAGCCATGAACCAAGCAAAGATATCATTCAAAGGTACAGTATACGGCACAATTATAAGAACTATATTACTATTCATATTATCCTTTAAACTAGGCATGTGGGCTCTAGTTATATCTACAAGTATAAATATATTATTCGTAACAGTATATGATTATATCAATGTTAAAAAGGTACTAAAAAAAGCTACATAGTATTATGTAACTTTATAAACTTAGTTGATAAGGACCTTGTTCTGAACCATCACCTGAAGATATTTTAACAGAAGATGATAAGTATAGGGTTGGGCGAACGCCAAAAGAGTTAGAGTTGAGGACGTTGCCGCCGACATACCCCGACGGGTCTAGAAAGAACACGTTTTCCGAGTTGACCGAACGAGGCGACAAAAGCCATTGAAAAGAATTACTATTAGTATTATATATCCATCCTTTTGTTGGTGTTCCTCCATTATCAGTTCTACAATCAACTCCATCTGTGTAGCAAGTATTATCTACTCCTAATGCATATGTATATGTATAATCACTTGGATACATCAAAGCAATTTTGCCATTCCACGATGTACTATTACCACTATATACTGTTGTTCCTCGCTCCCAATTATAATATGCTTCAGCACCTCCAATACTATTTGCAGCTCCACCTAAATAATATTTGGTATCTGCAACCATACTCTTACTTGTAGCATCTAATCCATTATAATAATCTCCATTTAAATATGTATTTAATGTTGCAGTTGACCATTCATTTGCATAATTTGAACCCCATTTCATACCACTTGATAGTTTCTCATTTCTTATTATCTTTATTCTTTGTTCAGTATTACCATTTCCATCATCAACTGTAAACACTCCAATTATTCTCCATAATTCATTGTTAAATGTTACATAGTTATTTGGATTAGCTCCAATATATCTGTAATCAGTTAAAGCTCCTGTTTGTGTAGTTGCTGGATGTTCAAATGTATACATCTCCCCAGTATTTCCATCTGTATAGTTTGTTACAGTTACTGGATTTGCTTTAGCAAGTAAATCATTTACTGCACTAGGTGGATTTACTATACTACCATAATGATAATATCCATCTTCTGTATCACTTGTTACATCTACATTGCTTACTTTACATTTAGTCATGTATATAGTTCCGTCATAGTTAACTGTAACATCACATGATACTGGTTTACCTTTGTAATCTATTGTTAAAGTTCTATAATCTTCTACTGGATTACCATTTGTATTATAGTATGCAACTGATGCAGTCTTTAGTGCATCGCCATATATATCTACATATTCTGTATCTGTTAAATCTCTAGTACCGTAGTGATACCATCCATCTTCAGTAGATGAATCTTTAACATCAACATTATTTACCTTACACTCTGATAAATATAATCCTCCGTTTTCTTTCATAGCCATTACATTACATACTACGTTAGAACCACTATACTCTACTTGTAGATTAGGTAAATCTGCATTTGTTGGAAACGTACCTGTATCTAGTAAATGAGATGCGATTGCAAGTTCTACACTACGCCCATATGCATCTACACTTCTTTTTCTCGCACTTATTTTAGCTTTTCTTATAATATTCATTACTAGTGGTGTTACGATAAGTGCTAGTATTGCCATAATTACAAGTACTGCAATTAATTCAATAAGCGTAAAACCACGTTTTCTTCTAATCTTTATCATTTCTTCACTACCTTTCTAAATTTATTAGAACACAGATTAGTCGCAATGTACACTATTAGTGTGTACGGAATTTTAGTATATATTCACATTATCTCGCCTCACCTTACCTTCTAGTACCATTATACTAAAAAAAAAAAAAAAAAAAAAAAAAAAATCAAGTGTTGTTTTCAAAAAAGTGCACATTTATTGAAATTTTTACATTTATTTTACACTACATTATTTATTACCTAACAAAATCAAAAAAATCTAGCATGTATTTAAAGTGCTAGATTATATAAGATTAGACTTCTTTCTTGTAATACTTATTCCATCTCCAATGGAGATAAATTCAGTATCATATTCCTTATTATTCTTTAAGAAATCTATATAATTTTGTATTTTTTTTACTAATTGTTTTGTATTTCTACTACAATTAGTACTATCTTTAACAAGTCCATGAAAACTTAAATTATCAGTAACAATAACTCCATTATCATTTAAGTTATGTTTGAACTTTTCAAAGAATTTAATATACTGTGATTTAGCTGCATCTATAAATATTAAATCATATTTATCATTTAGTTCAACATCTAAAGCATCTTTATATATTACATTTATTCTGTTATCTAGATTAAATGATTTAATATTTTTTAAAGCTTCATTATACATCTTACTATCACGTTCTATAGTAGTTACTTTAATATCATTATTTACTTGTGCCATTCTAATACTAGAATAACCTATTGCAGTACCTATTTCTAAGATATTTTTTATATTATTATTTTTAATATATTCAAGTAAAAACTCTATTCCGTCTTTTAACATGATTGGAACGTAAAAAACTTTAGCATATTCTTCTAAATCACTTATTCGTATGTGTACCATAAACCCGCCTCGATTAATTCATTACGTTTTGCGATATGTTCTTTATCTGTCTTTGTAAAGTATGTTTGTCCATTCTTATCTGCAACAAAGAAATAATAATCTGATTCTGTTGGGTGTATTACTGCATCAATACTATCAATACTTGGATTACATATTGGACCTATTGGTAATTTACCAGCCATAGATGGAACTCTAGTATTATAAGGATTAGCATCATTTAACTCTATTGTAGTAAGATCACGCTCACTAAGTGCAACTCCTGCTCCATAATATGCCGTAACATCACTACCTAAGTTCCAATTATTATTAAGTCTATTATAGAATACTCCGGCAATTCCTTTTCTATCAGAGCCCTCAGTACCTTCAAGTTCAACAATAGATGCGAGTGTTAGTAACTGATGAGGTGTATATTTACTAGATTCAATATCTTTCTTATACTTAGATAAGTTCTTATCCATTTCATCTAACATAACTTTAAATATTTCTTTTACTTTTAAATCTTTTCTAAAGTTATATGTATTAGGTGCGAGATATCCTTCAAGTGAATAGTATATATCATCGCTTAGTATTTCACTACCTATAAACCAATACTTTTTAACTAAAGCTTGTAAGTAGTCTTTATCCTTTAATACCTCTTTAACATCATCCTCACTATTATCAGTATTCTTAACAATCTCATCAATTATATAACGCATATCTTTACCCTCTTTAAAAGTAATAGATACACCATTTAAATCATGTTTAATATCTCCTGATAATGCTTCTACTATCTTTTTAACACCCATATTTTTATTAAGTTGGTATACACCAGCTTTAATATTTCTAGGTTTATGTAGTTTAAGATATAACTTATAACTGAAGCTTGACTTAATAAGTTTCTTCTTTACTAAATCATTAGTTACTGTATAAAAGTTACTTCCTTCTTTAACAGAAAAATTAATAGTTTCACTTTTATTACTAACAGGACCTAATGATACATGATAATAAACTACCCAAATACCTAAAAAAGAAATAACAAATGTAATAACACTAGTTATAATAAAGAGAAAACGTTTCATAATTATTAATACTATTTATTACCTTCGTTATTTGCTTCAGATTGAATTTCTTCTAATATAGTTTCAATTATTTTCCATTCTTTATCAGTTTCAATAGGTAATAATTTAGTCTCTGCTTCATTAGGATTATAAATAGATGCATATACTTTAGTATTACCTTCTTCATCTGTTGTATTATCAGTATAAACTATATAATTCTTCTTAGTCTCCTCTGATTCAAATGTAAATAATACCTCACACTCTACTTCTTTTCCCTCATCATTCATTACCTTAAAAGTCATTACTTCTTCACTATTTTCCATATTACTCACCTTTCCTATCTAAATACGTTTGTAAAATAATGGTTGCAGCTAGCGCATCAATTTTCTTCTTACGTTTCCTACGTGATAAATCACCTTCTAACATATAGTTTGTAGCTTCTACTGTAGTTAGTCTTTCATCCTGCATAATAACGTTTAAATTAAACCAATCTTCTAGCGCACTTTTGTATTCTAATGTTGCTTCTGCTCTAAAGCCAATACTATTATTCATATTCTTAGGTAATCCTAAAACAATATCAGTAATGTTGTATTCTTTAATAATACTTTCTAACTCATCTTTAGTATAGTTATAGTCCTCACTATCAAATCTTATAATAGTTAGACTACTTGCGATAGTATTAGTTAAATCACTAACAGCTACTCCTAATGTTTTAGTACCTAAATCAAGTCCTAAATACCTTTTCATCTGTTTAAATATTTCTTAACAAGTACTTCTAGTATCTCAGATCTTTCGAACTTAGTAAGCTTATTTCTGGCTTCTTTATGACTAGAGATATACCCTGGATCTCCACTCATTAAATAACCAACAATCTGATTAATTGAATTATAGCCACGTTCATCAAGTATGTCGGCAACCTCTTTAATTGTAGTTGCTATAAGTTCACTTTGAAACTCATTTGCGTCATAAATCTTTGTTTGATCCATTTTATCCCCTCCTATGAATACAATTTAATTTTAACATATATGACAATTTTTGTAAATACATTATTTTCAATTATATAATATGATGTTTAGTGAGTATTGAGTTTGTATTCGCACATACCTTGACTTTTATAAACAAATAAATTATAATGAATGTGCAGGAGGTAATTATGGAAAATATTGATTGGAATGTTTATTTTAAAGATAATAACAAGGATTATGATACTAAATACTTACGTATAGTATTAGAAAGTCTTTTAGATAATTCAATTAAAGATATTAGAAAAAGCGTTAATAATTGCGATATCAAAGTAACTGAAGAGCAAATTAAAGAGTATCTAAATAATAAATTAGAAGAAGAAAATCCAGAATTAAAGAAAAGAAGAGAAACTTCTAAAAAAAGAAATTGGATTAATTTATCAGAATGTACTCAATTAGATATTGAAGAATCATCTCAGAATTTTATTGATGAACTAGATATGGTAAGATATACATATGAACCTTATACACTTTTTTATTACACACACTATACTACAATATTAAAAAGTAAAATTAATAAGTTGTTATATGTAATTGATGGAATATCTTGTAATAATGTATCTCAAATTGAAGAAGAACTTAATAATCTTGATATTAATATAATAGACAATAAAATACTTAAATCTGATATTATGAGATTAATTATACCTACTATATATAATATTGAGACTCTTAATAGTAAAACGAATGAAGCAAACAACTTAGATACATATCTGACAAACAAACTATCTAAACATTATTTATTTAGAAGAGGAATTTCTGAAAGTGAAATATATCCAAATAGAGATATTATAATGAATAATTTAGAATATGAGGGTATTCCTGGATATGTTAAATTAACTGAAAAGCAGAAAAAGAAACTTTGGAAAGAAATAAAATCAAATATTGACTATGTTGCAAAAATACAGTTAGATTAAGATTATGAGTATTACTTATAATCTTTTTATATATCATGAAGCATCTCATTTACTGAACAAGAGATAAGTGTAGATAGTCTATCTATTACAAAGTCTATCTCTTTTGGTGTAACCATTAAGTTATATCCGATAGGATTTAATACTTCATTAATAAGTATTTTAACCTCATCACTATTAAGTTTACCAATAAGACCAAATAAATCTTCTTTATCTTTAGTATTAATAACTATATTCTTATTTAGATAATTTACATTATTAAATGTTAGTTTACTCTTAGGATTCTTACTATACTCTTTATTAAATGCATAATGTTTATACATATAATTAATAGTATCTGCAACTATTACAGATGCATCAACTACAGTAGGAACACCTATAGCTATAACAGGTATTCCAATAGTAGACTTACTTATCTCTTTTCTAGCATTACCTATCCCACTACCTGGATGTATTCCTGTATCAGTCATTTGTATAGTTTTATTTACTCTATCAATAGATCCACTAGCAAGGGCATCTACGGCAATTATAAAGTTAGGTCTTATCTTTTTTACAATAGAATCTACTATATCACTAGTTTCAATACCAGTATTAGCTGATACTCCAGGTGAGATTACTGATACTACACGGTACTTACTATCTAACTGTCCTAAATCATAGATATGCTTTGTTACTATTATATCTTTAGATACCTTAGGTCCTAGACTATCAGGTGTAGATTTAGCATTTCCAAGTCCAATAAAAAGACAAGTATCACTATCTTTTATATTCATTTTACACATTAAACTATTAAGTTCCAACTTTACTACTTCCTTAATCTTATTATAATTAGTTGAATCAGTTACATCATCAAACTCAATAGTTATATAGTTACCTTCCTTCTTATTTAGACTATTCTTCTTCTCTAATTTAACATCAGTAATACTTACTCCATCTACATTTCTAATTACTTGTTTTACTCCATCTAGACTACTTATTTTATCAATTACATCAATAGCTAAGTCAGTATGAATATCAATATTACTTAAATTTATTTCATGTTTCATTATATCACCAATAATATTTTTAACAATTTTTGTAATTTTATTTGATTTTTATTAGGATATTTGCTAAAATATGTTTATGTGTGAAAGGAGGATAATATGCCAAATTTAAAGAATGCTAAAAAGAAGGTTTTAGTTATTAAGAAAAAAGAAGAAGAAAATAATAAATTCGCAGCTACTATGAAAAATTCTATTAAAAAAGTAGACCGTGCAGTTGCATCTAAAGATAAAGAAAACGCTGAAGGTGCATTAAAGGTTGCAATTAAGGCTATTGATAAAGCTACATCTAAAGGAGCTACTAAAAAGAATACTGCTGCAAGAGCTAAATCAAGATTAACTAAGAAAGTTAATTCTATGGAATAATATATGAAGTATTTTTTAGAGTAATTTACTTCATTTTTTTTTACTTTTCTGATATAATTTTACTAGGTGATTAAATGAAAAGGATTATTTCATATTTAATTATGATTTTAGTTATTGCTTTAGTATTTATATACAGAGAAGATATAACTAATTATGTAACTAATAATATTATTAAGCAAGAAAAAGTAGAAGATTTAAAATATAATGATTATGCTAAAAAAAAGGATTATAAATTTGTAGCTATATCAAGTGATTTGAAAATTCATAAAAAAGATGATATTAAAAACATCTTTTATACAGTACTTGATAGTGGCACTGATGAGTATAACATATATTGTGATACTAAATATAAAACATGTACTAAGGATGTTGAAGAATTTTTTAATGACAAAGATACTTTATCTGAGATTAATAACTTTGTTCATCCTTATAACTCTTTTAAAAATATAAAGATAAGTGTTACTAACTATGGTAAGATTACTTTAACTATTACTCATATATATAATAATGATGAGATAAGCATTGTTAATGACGAGATAGATAAGTTTATAAAAGAGAATATTAATGATACTATGAATAATAATGAAAAAATAAAACTATTTCATGATTTTATAGTTAATAATACTAAGTTTGATACTGAAATTGAAAATAGTAGTGATAGATTAAACTCTACTTCATATACTGCCTATGGACTACTTATTAATCATAAAGCTATATGTGGTGGTTATACTGATACTATGGCTATATACTTAGATAAATTAAATATACAAAATATTCGAGTATCAACTACTGAGCATGTATGGAATTTAGTAAATATTGATAATTCTTGGTTAAACTTAGATGTTACCTGGGATGATCCAGTTACTTCAAATGGAACAGATATGCTTATGTATGATTATTATTTAATTGATACTAATACACTTCTATCTAAAGATACTACCCAGCATAATTTTAATAAAGATATATATTTAGAAGCAAATTAAAACGGCTACTCGCCGTCTTTTTCATGCATTTCTTTTATTTTATTTTCAATATCCATACCGTATCCTATAGAATCATCATAAATAAACTCTAACTTTGGCATATGTCTAATATCTATTCTATCAAATAATTTAGTTCTAATAAAGCCACTTGCTTGATTTAAAGCTTTTAGTGTATCATCTTTCTTACTATCATCAAGAACAGTAAAATATACTTTAGCATAACTTAAATCATTTGTAACTTTTACTGCAGTAATAGTTACAAACTTAATATGTTGATTCTTTACTTCAAATTCTAATACATTACTTATTTCTCTTACAAACGCATGATTAATTTTATTTATTTTATTATTCATAATAACCTTCTTTCTAAATCCATTATATCAGTATTAAGAAAAAAAGTCCATTGGGACTTAAGTAAGGAGTGTGTTAGATGTTATCTCTAACACACTCAGTATAATAAAGATATGTGTTAATAAAATGATATAAACGTGTAATAATTGTGAAACTATATAAAACTACCAATTACTATTGTAATTGCAGCCAGTAATACTCCTGCAGTAAACCCAATTAAACAATACATCATAAGTGATCCCTTAAACTTAGACTCTTTATTTTTCTTTTTATTTTTTTTCATCACTTTTTTCTTAGATTCTACTACTGGTTCAAATTTTTTTTCTCTCTCTTTTAGATTGTCTAATGGTTTTGTTTCTTGCGGAATTACCTCTAATTTTACCTCATCTACATTTTTATCATCAAAATACTCTTCTTTAAACAACTTATTTTCTTCTAATTTCTTTTCTTCTTTTATTTTTTCTTGTACTCTTCTTGTTGATTCATAATTTCTCACATTATTTATAACCCAACTAAGTTCTTCTTTAGGACTAATTAATGGATTATCTATATACTCTAGAATATCTTCATACTTAATTGTTTGATTATGATATTTAAACGCACCATATGCGTTAATATCACGTATTATTACATCAATATCTGCAGGTATAATAACCATTTCTATTTTTAAATTCTTTAAAACTACTTCGTTAGTCTTTTTACTTAATTTTGCATAATACAATTTTCTATCTTGAGTCTCTACAAAAAAGTAAGTAAAGTTAATATAACTAATATTATAATTCTTGATCTCTTTAACAATAGTTGTAAGCATCTTCTTCTCATCAGCAGTCATTTCTTTAATTGTATTTATATTATTTTTTAAATCTCTTGTTTCTATAAATTCAAATATATTAGTATTTCTATCTCTACTAATAAAATAATTCTTAACATCATCTATAGTAGTTAACTTATTAAGGTTTTCAATAGTAACTTCAATAGGTGTATCAGTGTAATACTCAACTAAATATAATTTATTAGAATTTTTCTCAACAAAACGAAGATATTTCATGTCCCCTGCAAGTATCAATTCTCTAAAATCTATTAATTCAACACTATTCATAAAAAAACCTCAATTCTATTTTTCTCTGATATAATCGTATCATATTAAGTCGAAAAATACAAGAAAAAAAGTATATTACTTTATATACTCTTCGTCAACACTATTATCAATATCCTTAATTACCTTATCATCTACTTCATCCACAATTTCATCCCAAGGGTCTTCATCTTCCTCAACGGCAATCTTAACTTTTGTCTCTCCTACTATTTCAACTCCTAATTCTTTTTCAATATCAAAATTTATATTACTATCATTTATTGATACTGATGAACAACTAGGCTGTTTTAAAGGTTTTACTATGATATCAGTTTCATCATTTAAATCAGCGTTATCTTTTACTTTAACATTTAAATAATCACTATAATCTATTTTTTTAGTTGCAACCATTGTTTTAGAATCTTTATCATAAGAATACCAAATATTTACATCAAATGAACCATTTACACCAATTTTATTCCCTGTTTTATATCCTTTAAACTTATGATTTATTACCCAACAACCTAATATTGTAGTGGGACTATTTTCTGCTTCTAGAGTATAGTTATCTTTAAAATACTTTTTTCCTTTACCTATAACAGCTTTTGTAACTATTTCTTTATACAATGACATTGTATCACTCCTCAATTTAGTATATGACAAATGCACAATTTTTGTACCAAAAGAAAAAGTAGAAAGCTCTACTTAATATGTTAAACCATAATCTAAGTTATTATTAGATACATTCATTTTTCCACTTATCTCGGTAATAAAGTCAGTAAGTGCTTTATTATTTTCTAATGCATTATTTAATATATCATCACTATTATTAATAAACTGTTCATACTCTACTACATTAGTAGTATCAATATCTTTAAAATTAACTGTATTTGATATTATACTATCAGTTACTAAATCAGCTTTAACAATACCTAAATCAGTACTAATAGTAGTTTTCTTATTATTATCACTACCACTCTCATTAATAGTAAACTTTAAAGAAGTAATACCCGCATCAAAAACTAACTCACTATTATTATTATCAATCTTAATATATCTTAATGCATACTGATTACCAGATTCACTTGTTTTAAATTCAATGCCTTTATATGTTTCTTTTAAACCGGATGTATATATCGTAATTTCTATTGGACTAGCAAGATAAATATTACTATAATTAGTAGTACCAGCTAATTCTTTTACCATAGATTTATCTACTTTTAAATTACTAGATAACACTGTTGCAAATTTATCATTACTTAATAAATTATTAACAAAATTCTTAACTATATCTTTAATATTATCATTAGTTATAGTAAGTGTATAAGCATTATACTTCTTACTTTTACCATTCACATCAATACTTTTACTACTCTTAGTAAAATATTTATTATCAAGCGATGCTTCAAACGCAGTATCTAATGCTTCTTTTATTTCATTCATACTCTTATTATCAGTTACAAATAAGCTATTATACTGTTCTTTTGTTATAGGGAGTTTAATATATTTATCATACATACCAGTTAATTCTAAATATACTGAATCATTTCTACCGTAGATACCAAATCCTAATAAATTATTTCCTTTATAGTTAATAAGTATCTCTTCATCTAACTTATTAGATGAAGCATCTATTTCTATATCAGAACTAACTTTAATATTATTATAAGTATCAAACATATTATCTATTCCAGTACCATTAGCTTGAATATTAAAACTCATATTATTTTTAATAGACTTTTTACTAGAGTTATCATCTTTAAATAGTTCACTAGTTGCACTTTTAAATCCATCTACAAATATTTGTTTAGATGATTTTTTATTGAATACAAATAAGTATAGCAAACATGCAATTACCCCTAATAAAATTATACAAGATATAATAATTAATGGAGTTTTATTACGTTTTTTTACAACCTTATTATCAATATTAGTATTAGTATTAGTATTAGTATTATTCATATTCATATTATTAACCATATTTTGATTATTAATATTAGTTTCATCTATCGGCTTTACACTAGGGCCTACTACATTATTAGAATTTACACTATTCTCATTTACACTAGTCTCCATTACATTATTAGCACTACTCTCTTGAACCATAACCCCACAATTAGTACAAAACTCAGTACCTTCTTTTAATTCTTCTCCACAATTTAAACACTTCATAATTACCTCCTACAATTAAAGTATATCACAAAATTTTGCTTTTTTGTATAATTTCTTAAAAAAAAGTTAAATTTTACTTTTAACTTAATTCCTTATTCTTTCTAGAACTTTTGATACTATCGAATATATCATCTTTATAGAACTTAAATGCAGTAACTCCTAGTATTGCCATTGGAAATGATATAACTATTCCCATTATTCCAAATATTGCACTTCCTGCAAATACTGAGAATATTACTATTAATGGATGTATTGAATTAGTCTTACCATATACATTAGCATTTATTATATAACTATCTACCATAGATAGTACTGTAAACACTATTAATGTTTTTATAAATAATGAAGGGCTTATAACAAACGCAGTTACGGCTGCAACACAGTTATTCATAATACCACCAAAATATGGGATAAGATTTGCAAACCCTGCAAGAAGACCTAACAATAATGCATCAGGGTGTCCTATAATTGAGTATACAATACTATATTCAAATACAGATATTATCATAACTATTACAAGACCACTTAAATATTTTTTCATCTGATGGTCTAGACTTGATACAAATTCATATGTTTTCTTTGTTCTTTTCTTAAAGAAGTTTCTCACACAATCTCTAATTTTATCCATATCAATTAATAAGTATACAAATGCAGCTGCTGCAATACATACTTTAGATAAAATTCCTAGTGATGAGTTTACTAAATGTATTGTACCATTTGATACATATTGTCCAACACTAGCCATAATATTTTTAAATACATCGTTTAAACTACTTTCTAATCCTGATAGATTAACATCTGATCCAAAATCATAATTTGATAACTTATTAATAAATGCAAGAATACTATTAAATAGATTTGATAATTGTCCAACTAGTACTGTTGATACAACATAGATTAAGACTGCAACTATAAGTGTGAGAGTAAGCACAATTATTGTAACACCTAACCCTTTAGGTATTTTTTTCTTTTGTAAATATTTAAGTATTGGATGAAGCGCATAAGCAAGCGCAAATGCAAATAAGAACGGAAGTATTATATCTACTATCTTATTTACCATACCCATCCATAAATTTCCCGTTTTATAAAGAAAGAATATTGCAAGTATTATTAATGTTAGATTAACTAATTTGTAATTTATTTTCTTTTCCATTTAATCACCACTTTCTATAATTATTGTAACTGGACCGTCATTATTAATAGATACTAACATATCCGCACCAAACATTCCTGTTTCTACCTTAACATGTTCTTTTAATTTATCATTAAATATATCATATAGCTTAGTAGCAACACTTCCATTCATTGCTTTTATATAACTTGGTCTATTACCTTTTTTAGTATCTGCATATAGTGTAAATTGTGAAATACTAAGCACACTACCACCTACATCTAATATTGACTTATTCATTACACCATTATCATCATCAAATATTCTAAGGTTTATAAGTTTCCTTACACAATACTCTATATCTTTAATAGTATCAGTATGAGTAAAACCTACAAGTACTACAAGACCACTACTAATCTTACCTACTACTTTAGAATTTATACTAACACTAGAATTTTTACTCCTTTGTACTATAAGTCTCATTTTATTATCCTTTCAACACCAGTAACACCTTCAATAGTTGATAATGCATTAATATATTTATTAAGTGCTTCTAGATTAGGTACTGATACCTTTAACTCAAATGAATATTTACCATCAATCTTAATATTATTAATACTTTTTAAAGTTAAATTATTATTCTGAGTAATAGATACAATATCTAGTATTAAATCCTTTTTAGCATTAGTATATACCATTATATTAGTAGAGTATTTCTTATCTATTATATCATTCCATCTAACACTTATTAATCTTTCTTTAATATTTGCAACATTAGGACAATTACTCTTATGAATATTAATACCTATTCCTGTTTGAATATATCCTACTATTTCATCTCCAGGTACTGGTGTACAACATTTAGCACGTTTTACTTTAATATCATCAATACCTTCAACAATTATATCTCCTTTATGTTCAGTATCGTTATTATCTTTAATAACTTTATTAAGTAATACTTCACTTTTATCATCTTCAGTATTAATAACATGACTTACTGATATTTTACCACTACCTATATTAATATATAAATCATTAATATTAGCAAGATGTAAGTCATTTAATATCTTATCTAAGTTATCACCACTAAGCATATCCGATGCACTAATTTTTTTCTTTCTAAACTCTTTAGTTAATATCTCTTCACCCTTTTTAAGGTATTCTGCTTTATCTATTTTATTAAAGTATGCTCTAATCTTATTCTTAGCTTGATTAGTATAAGCAATATCTAACCAGCTTTTAGATGGAGTACTAGTTTTATTAGTATTAATCTTAATTACATCATTATCTTGAAGTATATAATCAAGTGGTACTATTTGTTCATTAACTATCGCACCTACCATAGAGTCCCCTACTTTACTATGTACTCTATATGCAAAATCTATTGGTGTAGAGCCATTAGGTAATTCTATAACATCGCCTTTAGGAGTATACACATAAATAGTATCTTTTAAATCCTCCATCTTAGTATCAATTTCTTCACTATTTTCATCAATCTCCATAATAGATCTAAAGAACTGTAACTTCTCTTCCATACCCTTCATTAAGTTTTTACCTTGTTCTTTATACGACCAGTGAGATGCAATACCACGTTCTGCTATTTCATCCATTTCATAAGTACGAATCTGTATTTCAAAGAAATTGCCTTCTGGACCAAACACTGTTGTATGAAGTGATTGATACATATTATTCTTTGGCATAGCTATATAGTCTTTGAATCTTTTAGGTACAGGACGATACTTAGAATGAACTAGTCCCATTGCTTGATAACAATCAGGTATAGTATCTACAAATACTCTTAGAGCAAGTAAGTCATATATATCACTAAATCTTTTACCTTTATCAAGTTTCTTATAAATACTATAGATACTTTTAGCACGCCCTTTTATCTCATGTTTAATTCTATGTTCATTAAGTAAACTAGATACATCTTCCATCATTTCTTCAACAAACTTATTACGTTCATTCTTAGACTTATTAAGTCTCTCTACAATAGAGAAATATACATCAGGTTTTAAATAACGAAGTGATAAATCCTCTAGTTCACTTTTAATCTTATTAATACCCAGTCTATGTGCGATGGGTGTTAAAATTTCAAGTGTTTCTTTCGCATTTTCCTTCTTCTTTGCATCAGATAACATATATATTGTTCGCATATTATGGAGTCTATCAGCAAGTTTTATAAATAATACTCGAACATCTTTAGTAAGTCCTACTAATATTTTTCTATGATTAGCAATTGCTGTTTCATTAGTGCCATTATATTTAAGATTATTTATTTGGGTTATACCTGATACTAAGAGTGCAACCTCACTACCAAATTTATCCTTGATGACTTCTTTTTCTACACCACCTATATTAATAGTATCATGAAGCATTCCTGCAACTAGTGTATCAATATCCGCATTAAGACTAACTAGTATATGTACTACATTAAGTAAATGTGTAATATAATCATCACCAGTTAATCTTTTTTGATTACTATGTACTTTTTTAGCATATTCATAAGCATCTTTTAATCTAGTTATTTCACCTTCATTTAAATAATTAATTTCATTTATAATATCTTCAATTGTAATATTTGGATTATCTTTATTCACGTCAAATCACCCTTATCCAAATTATAACACATCACTAAACTAAAATAAAGAATATCAAAAAATATTCTTTACTAATTAAGTATGTTATTCTTATCATCAACTTCTCTTTTTATAATTTGATCAGGAAATCTATCTAAAATATTTTTAGCCTCATAGAACAAACTGTCCCTAAATGTAAAGTATTTTTTATCCTTGCTTTTTAACGCTTCAAATTCACCTATCAAAATCATACTCGGGTCAGTTATTTCATTTTTATCACTGGTGCTGACATTATAATAAAAGTTATAATTTTCAGATAATTCTTTTAATAATTCATAATTAAAATCATATTCTCTTTCTTCATCTGCAAAATATATTTTAATTTTTTTGCCATCAAAGTTAAAATATTTAAATTCTTTTGATTTATCTTTAGGTTTTATGCAAACTTCACAACTCTTATCTTCATGTAAGGATAATGTAGAACAATTATTCTTTAAAAAATCATAAAACTCTTGATTTGAAATAGGTTTTTCATAATAATAATATGTACACATCTCACCAATACCTTGTTTTAATGCTTCTTCCATACTACAACATATTACCTTACTAAATCTCACACTATTTGGTTTAAAGCATAATTTATCAATATAATTGCCATCAAAATCATATATATCATGATTATCTATCATATTCTCATTATAAATATTCCTATATAACTTATGTATAATTGAAGTTATTAATTCATGATCGGGGTTACCATCGAATGGTGATTTATCTAATTCTTGAATTAATCTATTATAATCATTTTTATCTAAATTATTTTTTAAAATTCTATCAAACTCTTCACTATTTCCACTAAAGATATAACCCCATAAAACTTTAGGTCCGATAGTTTCAACAAGCAGTTTCATATTATTGCAGGCTTCAACATAAGAATAAAGTGTTCGATCAAAAAATTCTGAAGATATTATTTCTGCTGAAGCTTCTTTAATATATGCTGGACACTCTGCTTGAAGCAAATGAACAAATTCATGTGAAGCAACTGATTTTTTATATTCATCATCGATATCAACTTTCTCAAATTCTTTACCAAGAACTATTTCATTAGAATATGCATAGTAACCAGCCGCACCATCATGAATATCTCCATAAACTATATCAAAACTATCTAATCTAGACTTTATAGCATATTTCATATTAGTATCTGTATAATATGGTATAACCCTACTTATTAACTCATAATTACAAAAGAAATTTTTTTCGTCTTGACTTAGTCTTTCAGAATTATTTATTAGTACATATAAATCCTCAACAGTCACATCATTAAGTTCTTTACCAGTTATTTTTTCTTCAAGATAAGAAATATCTGTTTTTAAATCAGTATTTATTCTAGCTGCAATATCATGGTTTGAAACAAGTAATGAATAAAATAGATTAACACTAAGAATTGCAACTACCGTAGATGATACTATTTTACGAAAGTAATCTTTTCTATTAACGTGTAATTTATGTTTACTTGTATGTAATAATGCATTTTCACCATTTTGCATTAAAAACATAAGCATATCTTCTTTATTATCTTTCATATAATGGTATAAATTATTAATATCATCATAGTATACTTTATATTCTTTATAATCTTTAATATACTTACAATTATCATTAATCTTAAAAGACTCATAAATATTTACTATAATATCTCTATCTAACGGTTTTATAATCCCATTACATATCTCTACTCCATGATATTTATATCCATTAATATAATCTAAATATATATAGCTCTCACTATTTTTTATTTTATCTTTAAATATACCAACTAACATAATTCACCCCAATAAACTTTCAAAAAATTTCTTACTATCTAAATATAACCCTGTATACTTAGAATAGTATTCATCTATAAATCTATCTAAGTAATTTAAATACTCATTTGATACATTAAAACTATCTAGTTTGCTTATATCTACTTTATCATATATTTTAATTAATCTTAATATCTTTTTATCAGTACTAATCTTCGAACAATTCTTACATAGATAACCTGAATAATCAAGTGATAAGGAAGTAATCTCTTTACTACCACATGCTACACATTCATCTAAATTAAGTTTTAAACCTAAATACTTAAGTAATTTAATCTCAATAATATTAACAATACCAAGCGTATTAATACCACTATCTATCTTAGTAATACCAGTAAGTAATATATTATATATATCAGAGTTATTATTTTGTTTGTAAACCTGCGTACACAAATTAACTAAATAGCTAGATGCACCAAGTTTTACTACATCTTTTAAAGTATTCTTAAAACTATTAATTATACTTACACTTTTTAAAGTAGATATTTCTTTTTTTTCATATATACAGAACTCTGAATATGATAAAAAACTAGTTCCTAAAAATAAAGAACTATTTACTTTCTTCGCACCACGTGCAACTATACTATACATTCCATCATTAGTTAATACTTCAATTATTTTACTAGTATCTTTATAGGCAATTTCCTTAACAACAATACCCTTAATCTTCTTAATCATAATCCTCTATTAATTTAAAACGATATTCTTGCACACAATCTGGGTATATATCTTTATCTACTTTCTCAGAGAATAATTCAATCGGACGTGTCCATATTCTATGTTTTCCATCAAGTTCTTCATATACAACTATTTCATTTAAAGGTTCTCCCTTAGGAGTAGTTGAATCACTCGCAATAAATAATACCCGATAATATTTACCTAAAAAATGCCTATATACCTTCCCTACTATTACTTCCATTCTTATCATCCTTATTTATATTTTTATATTTTAAATAGTATTCAATTTTACCTGTATGTTTAAATAAAAGCCAATACAATTCTTTCACATTATCACCTAATATATTATGATAACTTTTATTCTTTATATTCATTAAAACCATATTCTGTTAAATATTTTTCTTTCTCCCGCCACTTCTTAACAGTTTTAACAAATAATTCTAAATATACTTTTTTACCTAATAAAGCTTCTATTTCAATTCTCGCACTAGTACCAATTTTTTTAATCTTCTCACCACGACTACCCAATATAATCTTCTTAAGTGATTCTCTATCTATAATTATCGATACTAGTATATTATAAGCATTATTATTACGTATAATACTATCTGTTACACATGTAATACTGTGTGGAACTTCATCAAATGTTGCATTAAATACTTTTTCTCTTACTATTTCAGCAATCTGAAATTCAATAGATTTATTAGTAATATCATTCTTACCATAATATAATATTTCATCAGGTAAGTATTTCTTTAATACTTTAACTAGTTCTTTAATATTATTCTTCTTTAATGCCGATATAGGGACAATATCAGAAAAATCATATAACTTACTATAGTCAGTAACTAGCTTAATTAATTCTTCTTTACTAATTAAATCAATCTTATTAATAACAAGCACAACCGGTTTATCAGCTTTTTTAATCTCTCCTAGTACAAATTCATCTCCTGTACCAACGCCACTAGAATCTACAACAAACATAATAAAGTCAGTATCATGAATACTATAGTAAGCTTGATTATTAAGAGTTTTACTTAACTTACTAGTTGGTTTATGAATACCAGGAGTATCAACAAATACAATTTGAGACTCATCATCATTATATATACCTTGAATAATATTACGAGTAGTCTGAGGCTTATTAGATGTAATCGCAACCTTTTTACCTATAATACTATTAATTAAAGTAGACTTACCTACATTAGGCCTTCCTATAACACTCACAAACCCACTATGCATAATCTCTCCTAATATCTAAGTCATCTAATATTTTATCCTGTTTAGAAAACATAATAACCTCATCACTTTCATTCATATGATCATATCCAAGTAGATGAAGAATACCATGTACTACTAAAAAACATATCTCTCTTTTTTCAGAATGACCATACTCACTTGCTTGACTCTTTACTTTATCAATAGAAATATAAATATCCCCAAGAACCCTAATAGGTAACTCAATAAAAGTATCATCATCCTCTAAAGCAAAAGATATAACATCAGTTTCCCTATCTATATTACGATACTCATTATTAATCTCTTTAATCTTTTTATTATCTACAATAATAATATTCACAACGCCATTATCTACATTCTCACTCTTTAAAGCATAATCAGCTACTTTATTTAATAAAGCAGTATCTACATATTCATTAGTCTCATTAATTACAGTTATCTCATTCATATTTATCACAAACTAATTATAGTATAATTTATAATATTTGTAAACCACTAAAAAACTCGGCATCAACCAAGTCTTTAGTATCTCTAATCAATTTTAGTAATGTCAGCTGATTTGTTTAATTCTAGGACAGGACGGACTTTAAAATCAACATCTCCACTGTAATTCTCATATGAATCACTATATATAGCTCCTAAACCTAATCTACCAAAACAGCCTGGTGCCCACATGTAACCTGTTGAATCATTATACGGAGTCATGGTCCAATACGCATAATTTTCACCCATTACCCATTCAGGCGTTGAATTAGTTGCTCTATATCCATTTTCTGTTCCCTGCTCATAATATTCATACCCTAAATTATTCATTAATTCGTCATATGTTATTAATCGAGCTATGTAATTATTATCAGTTCCAAATTTGTCTTGAGCCCACGCATCTACAACATATTTTACTTCAGATTGCGCATAATCTGATGTACATCCGCTTGATATATTACCAGTATTCACGTGTCCACACGATGAACTCGAATAGAAAATCATTCCTCCATAACCTGTATTTCCTTGATCAACAACTTTTTGATACCACTCTGACGTTTCATCTGTTGTCACGTACATGTTTACATGGTTAAGTTCTGTGTTAACTCCGCCGTATGTACTTACTTCTCTTGTTTTTATAAAATGACACGTTTTTATTCAACTCATTCATATCAGTTAAATCATATATATATTCACTTTTAAACTTTAAAACAAATCTTATAATATTGGGATTAAAATTACCATTTTCATCAGTTTCACCAATGATTATTTTATCAAATCCTCTCTTATTTTAAATCTTTTCTTATACTAGATTTTGTTTTTTTAACTTTTATAATGTTCATCAGGCGAAGTATATCTATTTTCATGAGCATCTATAAATCCATTAGTTTCATCTGTTATTACAGGATATGAATACTTTTGCTTTTCTTGATACATCTATAATATCACAATAAACTATATTATCAATCTGTTGATCTTCTAAATTACTATCATTTATTTTAGATAATTTAATCTTACTTACTATTTCAAGTCACATTCTAATTTATGTTTTTTATTAAACAGATACTATTTTTTTAAATGTTTTGCTATCTCTAATTTATCACTGATATAATCATTTGCAAACAACCTAATTAATTCCATTTTGTCTTTTGTAGCTGGATTTTTATAATTAAATCTATCTATCAGTATATTAATATAGTTTTCATCATAAATATATTTCAATCCACTGGTAAAATTAAAATCAAATATAAATGCAATATATGAAATCCAAATATCAATAGCTGTTTTTCGATCACTACTCAAAATTGTTTTTTTAGACATAAAATCATTAAATACTTTGTCACTAATATTCGAGTTCTCAACTTCATACTTAGTTATTTTTGCCATAGAATTAATATCTCCTGTTACTTTAACTCTAAAATTATCTGCTTTATCAGCATCTCGAATCAATTTGCAATGTAATATTTCTTTATCATTCAAATTATCTGTCTCCAATTTATACTTGTTATGATTAAATATTGCTAATTCAATAATATTATCATATGAATCTTGTTCTATAAATTCTCTAATCCAGTTATTATCAAACAACACTTTTACACCTAAAGCGGCATGATCAATCTTTTTTGAAGCCTCAATCAAACTACTATATTGTCTTGATTGTTCAAATCTACCTATATCGTGTAATAAAGCAATAACTTTTGCTAATTCTTTATCTTCACAAGTTAAATTTAGATCATCACAGATATATTCAACCATCTTTACTACATTACATGTATGGTCATATTTTCTTTTAACGATTTCATTATCAATATCAAAATTATCTTGAATATATTTATCAAATCTTTTTTTCGCTTTTTCATACATAAATCATATCACCTCAATTATTAATCAACAATATCACTAACTTTAACATTATAATATTCTACTAATTATTTAACTCCATTGTTATTAAGTTTTCTTTTCCCGTTTTCATATTTATTGTAAGTCGATTTATCTACACTTGCTTTCTTGATAGCATAATCTAAAGACCCTATTCTATAATTTCTCGTTTTAGTTAGTACTTTAGTTTGTTCATCACTAATTTGTTCTAATCGTTTTTGCATTAAAGAATTTATTTCTTTTTTATGTCCAATTACACCACTAAAATCATAAACAGCATTTGATTTTAGTAATGTTAAAACAGGATTTCTCTCCATATTAATCTCCTTTTGACTGATTATTTTATCATATTCTATTAAAATATTTAACTACTTTTTTAAATAATTTTCTTTTTTTGAAAATTTCTACCATTTATTGTATAAAATTAAAAATTATTTTTATAATTTTTCCTAATTCCTCATACTTATCTGTATATGAATGATCTGCTCCATTTATTATTTGAATATTACAATCAGTTAAATTATTAGTTAAATAGCCTATAACTATATCAATAGGTTGTGTTAATACACATTCATCTACATCTCAAAATACAACTAACCTTGTTTATGCATTAGTGTTAAGTCATTTTTCAATTATTTAGTCTTTTTTCAATATAATCATTTAATACGTTTCTTATCTCACTCATTTTTTCTTTATTAGTATTATAATTAAATCTATCAATTAAAATGTCTATATAATTATTTTCTTTTACTATTGATAATGTTTCTTTAAAATTTAGATCAAATGTAAATGCTAAAACACAGATCCAATAGTCTAGTGGATACTTTCTATCTTTTATATCTACACATTCTTCTTTCATTACTGAATTATATACATTATCAGAAATAAGACTATTTTCTAATTCTTCTTTGCTATTAACTATACCTGGAAATATATTTTCTATTTTTTCTTCTTGTTTTACTCTATAATTATCTAATTTATCTGCATCTCTAATTATTTTAGCATGTAATAATTCTTTATCTGATAATCCATCTTCTATTTGCTTTTTATTATGATTTTCTATTGCTTTTTTAATTATATTATTATATTTATCAGTATCAATAAAATTAGTTATAAGCCCTTCTTCAAATAGTATTTTAGATGCAAACATGGCATGATCATTTCCTACACTATCGAATTTCTTTAGATTCTTTAGTTCATCAAATCTTCCTATGTCGTGTAAAATTCCTATTAATGCTGCTAGATTAGTATCTTCTTCGGATAATCCTTGTTTTTTAGAAATCATAACAGCATTATCAACCACGTGATAAGTGTGAACAACTTTTAAGTTGAATCCAGGATTATCTTGATTGTCAAAATTACTCAAATATTCTTTAAATGCAATTCTTGCCTTTTGTAAATCTATCATATTGATTCTCCTCTCGTTTTTAATACTTCAATTGCTTTATCTCTGTGTAATCCCTTTATTATTTCTATTTTATTGTTTGAATACTTTGCTAATTCATTAATATTGGTCATAATTTCTGGACAATAGTTATCATTACTATCTTGCAAAGTTGCCGCATAAACTATCTTACCAAATTCTTCATATAAAATTGCTCCCATACACATCATACATGGTTCACAAGAAACATACATTGTTGCTCCTTTTAAATCACCATATAAATTATTGTTTTTAGATGCACTCTCAATAGCTTCTAACTCTGCATGAGAATACATACTTGATTCCATCAAAGTTTTATCATCACTTCTGCCAATTATTTCATTGTCTTTAACCACAATAGCACCATAAGGATATTTAGCATTTTTACTAACTTCTATTGCTATATCAATATATTCTTCATCAGTCATAATAGCCCTCCAGATTAACTACATCATTTTTACCAAATCTATATCTGAAATTTTATTATCTTTTAATGCTGTGATACTATTTATAATCCAATTATATGATCTTAATTCTTCTTTCATATCAAGCAACTCTTCATAAGTGAACCATTTAATGTCTAGAATTTCTTCAGGATCATATTTGATTTTTTCTTCTAATAATTTAGTTGAAAAAACTATACTAACAAACACATCATTTTCTAAAACTTTATTTCCTATTTGTAAAACCCCCGTTAGTTCTACAATACAACCTGTTTCTTCTTTTACTTCTCTCTTAGCTCCATCAAATATTGTTTCATTAGGATCTAAATGCCCTGATGGTATATTCCATTTTCCTCTGCACTTTTCTTGTGCTTCTTGAACTAAAAGAAATTTTCCATCCTTTTCAATAACTCCACCAACAATTATTATTCCCACAGTTTTCACTCTCCTAATATTATTTCATTTATTTGTTTTATTTCAGTTATACCAGATTTAGGTCCAAAATGTCCTGATCCATTAATAACTATCTTATGAGCAGACAACATATTAGCATAATTTTCTAATTTATCAACACTACTTATATTATCATTATCACTATATATAGAATATCTATTTTCAACTAAGTTTTTACATTTTTCGAGTTCACTAGAAGTAGGTTGAAACATATCCACTATGTTTTTTAAGTTTCCATTATAATTATAATCTACAAAACCTGCAACACTTATATATGTGTTAATTCTTATATTATTTTTTACTAAATATTTTGGAATAAAATGCGCACCTAAACTATGAGCAATAACTATCGATTTCTCATTCAATGTACCTTTTTTTATATATTCATTCAATATCTGTTCCCACTTATCATAATTTGCATTACTTCCAGTTGGAAATCTTGGAAAATAGCAATCAATATTACTATCCTCGCATAATTTTTCAATACTAGGTGCAAAAGAATGTTCAGTATTACCATTATAACTATGTATTATAAAAACATTTTTCATTTTTAACCGCCTCATATAATCATTTTATTAAATCTTAAAAATATAATTTTCTAATTCACTATATACTTCTGGTCTATCAACAATTTGATTATTATTTATCATTTCTCTCAATTCTGACATTGAACAAAATTTAATATTTTGAACTTCACTTTCTTGATATTTAATATTATCTATTACTATATTTGATTTTCTAAGAATAAAGAAATCATAATATTGATTTTCTACCATTTCGTTTGAAAAAACCTGCATTTTTCTAAAAGAATACATATATCTAAATTCTTTTATATCAACGCGATAACCTAAATTTATACTAACTTCCTCATTTATTTCTCGTGCTGCTGCAGATAATGAATCTTGTCCAGATGATATATGTCCTGCAACAGATATATCCCACATATTAGCATTTTTTTCTTTATTAGCACTTCTTTGTTGTAATAATATTTCATTATTTTCATTTATTATTGCTACAACAATTGCTCGATGCCATAATCCCTTTTTATGAATTTCTGATCTAGGTAATATTTCACCTGTTTTAACTCCGTTTTCATCAAGAACATCTATTAATTCTTCTATCATATTACACCACTTTCTTAAATTAATCCTCTTAAAATTTCTTGCACATTTGTCATATTGTCTTCTGTTGACATTATAGTTATTAAAAGTTTTTTATCCTTATTAATAATAATCATTTGACCATTAGCACCATCTCTAAAAATAAAACCATTTTCTGATATAAAAGTATAATAACCTATTCCTACTTTTGAAAACAGCCTTTCTTTTTTATATGAAGAAGGTGTTTCAAGCTTTAATGAACACATTTCTTTTATCCAATATTCTGGTACTACTTGAATATTATTATACTTACCATCATTTAATAACAATTGACCTATTTTATGGAAATCATTATGATTTAGATACAACCCAGTAGATGCTGGGCAATATTTTCCATAGTTATCCCATTTATATTCCTTGACATTAATCTTTTTAAATATATTTTCATTAATAAAGTCAGTAAGATTTATACCAAATTTTTCTTGAAAAATAACGGAAATAATAAATGGTTCTAGATTATTATAAGCATACCTTTTCCCTACTTCATGAGGAATATCATAATTAAGAGCATAGTCTAACAGCTTGTTTTTATCAATATCTTTTATATAACTCTCAGACATCATTTGGCTTTCATATCCTGTAGTATGTGTTAATAAATCTATTATCTTCCATTTTTTTATCTTTTCCAAATTTTCTTTTTTGGTAATATTAACTTTATCTTTTATAAAAGGATAAACATAAGTATTTAATGATAACATATTTCTATCTATTGCAATACCAGTTGCCATTGCAACTAATACTTTAGCACAACTTCTTAATTCATGTAAGTTTTCATAACTATAAAATATTTTATCTATTTTACCATCTTGTTCTACAAATATACTATCAATATTTAAATGAGGTAATTCTCTTTTTAATTTCAAAATATTAATCTTTATAGCATCTAAATTCACCATATATTTCTCCTTCTAATCTATTAACGAACTATCTTGTAATAGAACAATATCATCTATTTCATTATACACTGCCTTTAATATATTTGGATCATCATCTATCAAAATTAATTTGCAATTATCTCTAGACACATTTTTTAAATAATTAATCTTCAATTCACTATAAGAAATGTTTGAATTTTCTTCTTTTGATATAATAACTCTGTTCTCATTTTTGAAAAATGGAGCATATTTATCGAGCCAATCATTCTTTTCTTTAATACCAGAAGTTCGAATAGAAACAGACAAAATATACATTTCTACATTACTATATTTTGCTATTTCTTCCAGTTTTTTTATATTTTATTATATTAATTATAACAATATAATACAAATTTATCAAGGAATGCATTTAAATAATGTAGAAATATTATCGTTCTTACACTCTTTTTTTATTACTTCTTTCATCTAGTTCATTATAAACTATTTTAGGAGTATTAAATACAGGATTTCCATACTTAGATAAAGCCTCTTGAAGTGTAGTATCTGATATATGTCCCATATTTAATCTATCCATATCAGTATACTCACCCATTCCTTCACTTGTCATGTAACCTGTAGCAGTTATATATATATTACCTATTACGAAATAGAAATCTCCATCTTTGCAGTAATTAATTTGATCTAACTTGTAATCAAAATTTTTACCAGTATTAGCAAAACCTGTTTTATAAATATCCTTATCATCAACCGCATATTCTGTTATTCTTGCACCCTTACACATTTTCTTATAGCTATCCTTAACTTCTTGTCGTATAGGATAATGAAATCTATCGTTTGAAAAGGTAATTCTTACATGGCTATTTGTATTTGCCTGAATTAAACCATCTAAAATTTCTTCGTCTAATTTACTATAATGCATTTTTAATTGTTCTTTAGTTTTTTGATTTCTGTAATCATTGAATCTATTAAATGCATCTGCCAAATCTTTATTAAAAATTTGTCCATTTGTAACCATAGCGATTTCTGCAACATCTAAATTCTCATTTATTATTTTATTTATAGTATAAATAATAATATTAGGATTAAGAGTTGGTTCACCACCACTAAAACAAATATGATTAATTGAAGCTATTTCCGCATTATCAAAAATCATATCAATCAATTCTGGAGTAATATCTATATTTTGTGATAATCCTCTCATACAATGTTCACATTTCATATTGCATCTTCTAGTAGTTTCGATTGCTAAATCATTTAATATAAATTTCATTAAAGTACCTCCTCGTTTTAATCTCTATAGCTTTTTTTATATTATTATCATACTGAAATAACTATTCTTTATTTGTACTAAATCTATGTTGTTTTTAATAAATTTAATTTATTCTCTCATTTTACAACATATTCCTCAAATAATATTATAATAATTTATTTTTATAATTATTTTATAACCACAGTAATTATATCATACATAGTAAGTTATACGCAATTAAAAAAAAGATATGCAATCGCATATCTGAAGCTAATCAATAACAAAGTTATCTTTATAGTTTATAGAAAGAAGGCAGAATAGAATTAAACAAACTATTTCCTCACTGAAAGAATTATCTTATAATCATACTGATTATCTTCTTTTAATGAGTTTTTTAATTTTATGCTTGTTTTAGCAGAAATCCCTTTAAAACAAAGCAAATCCTGTAATTCGTTAATTCGTGTCATAGTATAACATTGACTTCAGTTACTGTTAAAGGTTCAGCTTTAAGCATTGTAACCTTATCATTTTTTGAATCACTATTCTCTATCACATAAAAGTTTACTCCGTTATATGTAACTTCATCTCCTATATTATAAGACTCATAACTTGGTGATTTGTCACTACCATAAGTATATCTTTCGACACTTCTTCCACCTACTGTACATCCGGCTAAATATATTGATGAATCATTATTTAACTGTGTAGTCTCACATGTTACAGCATCTCCTGAATATTCTACCGTTAATTGCTCTATACTTGTTGGAAAATCTCCTGTATCTAGTAGATAACCTGCAATTGCAAGTTCGATACTTCTACCATATGTATCTACTGATCTTTTATCTGCAGATATTCTTGCTTTTCTTATTATTGTCATAACTAATGGAGTTACTATGAGTGCAATTATTGCCATAATTACTAATACTGCTATTAACTCAATAAGAGTAAATGCATTCTTTTTACTTTGTTTCATTTTATATACCTTCTTTCTTTAAAATTCCATGGATTCTATTTTTAGTGTATACCATGATTACACTTTTATACAATTCCTAAACCTATCTTGTATCGCCTTACCTTCTGATACGATTCTACTACTAAAAAAAAAAAAAAAAAAAAAAAAAAAAAGTCAATAGTGACTTAATGTTTTCTTTTTGACGAATAGTCTAATTATTTATTACACTTACTTATCATAATCACTCAAGAAACTTTTATATTCTCCATTTACTTTTGTACCTAATACACAGTTTAGATTTACATTATCTAATGCTTTAAATATATTATGATCTACATTATTATTAGTCTTTTTTAGCTCTTTAATTAGTTTTTTCATCTCTAGTCGTTTACTATCTTCTTCTTTAGTACTACAATGTTCTGTAAACTTACATGCACAGTTTAAAAATGTTAAATTATTATAATCTCTAAAACTCTTTATGCTTTCTTCTTTAACTAAGTATAGTGGTCTAATTAATTCTAATCCTTCAAAGTTAGTACTTTTTAGTTTAGGCATCATTGTTCTTACTTCAGAACCATATAGCATTGATAAAAGTATTGTTTCTATTACATCATCAAAGTGATGCCCTAAAGCTATTTTATTGCACCCAATACTTTTAGCCTTATCATATAAGTAACCTCTTCGCATCTTCGCGCATAAATAACATGGAGACCTATCTACACTAGCTACTACATCAAAGATATTACTTTCAAACATCTCTACTTTAATATTAAGTATTTCTGCATTTTTAATAATCATATCTTTATTTGTATCAGTATACCCTGGATTCATAACTACATAATGAGCATCAAACTTAATCTTAGAGTGTCTTTGTAACTCTTGAATACATTTTGCAAGTAAGAATGAATCTTTACCTCCACTAATACACACCATAATATTATCATTTTCTTGAATAAGTTCATAATCTCTTACTGCTTTTGTGAACTTGCACCATATATCTTTTCTAAATTTCTTTATTATACTTCTTTCTATATCCTTATAATCCATAAACCTCACTAATCACTTATATCATCATCTATTATAACATTATAATTAAAACTAGAATACTTTAATTTCATTTTAGATATAATTATATCTTTAATATCTACTTTATTATTACAACCAAAATCTATTATTAAATCAAAATAAATATTATTAGTATCATAATCTATATAAAATCCATGTAATTGTTTTATATAATCATACTCTTTTAATATCTTATTTAAATATTCTTTTATCTCTTTAGATTTGCCATCTGTATTAGATGCATATATTCCTATAGTCATAAATATACCATACTTATCATATATTGATGCACTAATTGAGCGTGTTAAAGTATGTATTTTACTCGCAACAGTATCACAATCTATTTCAATATGAACAGTACCTACTGTTTTATTAGGTCCATAATTATGAAGTGATAAGTCACATACATTAAGTACCTCTTTATAACTTATTATTTCGTTTTTTATTTTATCAGTAAGTGTCTTATCAAACCTCATACCAATCATAATATCCATCGCACTTTTAAATATACTAATACCACTCTTAATTATAAAAAGCGATATTGCTACCCCTAAATATCCTTCAATATTTAAATTAAATAGTATATTAAGTATTCCCGCAATAAGTGTAGTTAAAGAAAGTACTGAATCCATTAATGCATCTACACCTACAGCAATTAAACTATGCGACTCTATCTTAATTCCTACTTTTTTAACTAATTTACCAAATATAAACTTAGATATAACAGCTACTCCTATTACAATTAATGAAAGGACTGAATAATCCACACTATCTGGATCTATAATTTTAGTAATAGATTCTTTCATTGCAAGTATTCCTGCAATTATTATAAATGTGGCAATTATGATAGATGTAAAATACTCTATTCTACCATGTCCAAAAGGATGCTTTCTATCTGGAGACTTATTAGCAAGTTTAGTACCTATAATAGTCGCAACCTCTGATATAGCATCCGTTAAATTATTTACTGCATCAAGTATTATTGCAATAGAATTAGATAATATTCCAACTATTAATTTAAATATAACTAATATTATATTAAATATAATACCTATAAAACTAGTTTTAATAATAACTCTTTCTCTATTCATAATATCACCAAACCTAGATAATTGTACCAAATTTACCTAATAAAATCTAGTATATTTAATAACTAAACTTACTAAAATAATACCCTATAATAGCCCCTATTAAATTAAGAATAATATCATCGATATCAAATACTCTATTGATTAGTATTTGTATTACTTCTATTGACAATGAATATAGTATTGTTATAAATATTAAAGATATTATTTTTAGTTTAAAGTAATATCTTAAAAACATACCAAAAGGAATAAATAATAAAATATTCCCAATAACATTATTAATAAAACCATTACTACCTATTTTATATCTTAATAATTCTCTAAATAGATTATAATTATTATATCCATACTCATTAACTGGATAAGTAACAATAAAGAATAGAATTAGAAGATATATAATAAACAAAACTAAAGCAAACTCTTTATTAAATTCTATTTTCTTTTTATACTTAATTCTAACTAATATTCTAAAAAATATATAACTAATAATGCTTAATATAATAACTGCATAATCATCTTTTAATATAATTTTAAGGTTAGCCACTATTATCCTCATCATCTATATACTCTTCTATTTCACTATATCCTGATATTTTTTCTACTACACTAACAAACACTGTAACACTCACCTCTTTACTATTTTTACTTGTATTAAGTATCTTATAATCTTTAATATACTCTTTAGCACTCAATTTCTTGCTAATCTTTTTTAATGCACTATCTACTCCCTTTTTAACTGCTTCTTTCTCATTATTAGATTCTCTTTTAATACTTAACTCACTTTGTTTTTCTATATTAATAGAAATAGGAAGAATATTATTTTTAAGTAAAATATTACTTTTCTTATCATAATCTTTATATTTATTAAATAAATTAATATTATTATTAATAAACTTAATAGATAATACTTTCTTGCTCTTACCAGTCTTTTTAATGCTTTCATATTTAAGCGGATACTTAACTTTAATTTTATACCAAGTCTCTCCATAAACTACACCTTCAGCTTTAATAGTATCCATTATCTTATCATTTAAGTAAATATAACCACTAACTATTACGTCTCCTTTTTTAACATAATCAAATCTATTTTTAATTATCTGTCCTCTTTTTATATCCATAGAATATATAACTGCATTCTTAGTTGCAATTATATTTTGAAACTTATTATCAGTATTAAACTTAGTATTTACTCTTGGTTCATATCTTACTATATACTTACTACCAATAGATTCTATCTCTATCCAATCTATTTCATCTTTATATTTAGCAAGTATATCTTCTTTAATACTTTTAAGTTCATTGTAATTCTTCTTTAGATGATACTTACTTATACCTCTAGTTATTAAATATTTATTTAATTTATCTTTCATTATATTATCATTAGTAATAATATCTACTCTAAATATTAAATTACTAAGTAAATATATTATTAGAAAACTAGATAGTATAAATATTAATATATATTTATACGCCTTAATTACTTTTTTAGTTTTAATTAATCCTAAATAAGATACGATCTCTACTTCATATATAGTCTTATTACTAAGTAATACTTCATAATCATCATAAAGTATTGTAATAATCACTTCATTCATACTTTTATAATCTATATTATATAAATCTATATTTAATTTATGTAATCTATATATAAAGTTATAAATATTCTTACCAGTTATTCTAACTACAATCTTATTAGTAAAATAATTAATAGTATCACCTGAATTCTAAATTATCAATTACCCCTTCAATTAATACCTCATTACTTTTTAACTTTGATACTACTAAATTTCTACCCTTAATAATTAAATTATGTGTATTATTATTTTTAAGAAACCTTACTATTACTTTATTATTATCAAAGTGCCCTAACTCACTAAAATTTACAATGTTGATTCTACCATCTAGTATTGTTACTTTAAACTCTGTATCAAGAATGTAACTTCTTAACCCATTAAACTGCATAGTATCACCACTACTATTTTATTAATCAAAAAGAAAAAAATACTAATTTTAGTATTTTAGCCATATAAGAATTCTTTAGTACCTTGATTGTAATAGAGTTTACCCTATACCTTATCATATAAACATGCATGATAATGCTAAAATAAAAATGTAGAAAATGACGAAAATAAAAATGTCATAAAAACTACATTTTTATTTTAGCAGTTTTTGTTATTAGTATATAGTAGTCTCCAGTACTTATAGTACTTAGAAAGGAGGCTATCATGAAAACTATATTAGATGAATTAAGAAAGGAGTTTACAATGATTAAAACATTTGAATTAAAACCTAATTTTTCATATTTAGGAAGAAAGTATAATTTAGATCCTAGAACTGTAAAAAAATATTTTGAAGGTTATGAAGGAAAACCATCTACTAGAGATAAACCATCTAGTTTAGATGAATATAAAGATATAATTAATGAAAAATTATCATTAAATGGTGTAAAACTATCTGCTATATTTTATTTTCTTAAAGAAGAAAAAAATTATAAAGGATGTTATAGTAGTTTAACAAATTATGTTAGGAAAAACATTGATGAATTTAGTAAAAAATCTGGTGAAGCTCATGTTAGATATGAAACATCTATAGGAGAACAATTACAATTTGATTGGGTAGAAGATATAACTATGGTAAGTAAGTATGGTGAAGTATTTAATTTTAATGTATTTTCGTCAGAACTTAGTTATAGTAGGATGCATTATTTTTGTTATAGTAAACATAAAACTAGAGAAGATGTGTTTATATGTCTAATAAAATCATTTAAGTTTTTTGGAGGTGTAACTGAAAGTGCACTTACAGATAATATGAGTAGTATAGTAAATACACAAAAATTAGCATTTTGTAGTGAATTTAAAGCTTTTGCCAAAGACATGGGAATGATACCTAATAAATGCAAAGTAAGAACTCCTATGACCAAAGGAAAAGTAGAAGTGAGAAATAAATTTATGAAATGGTTAATACCATATAATTATGAATTTGAAAAGGAAGATGATTTAATTGAAATAATAGAAAAAATAAACATAGCTGTTAATAATAGAATTAACAGTACTACTCAGATGAAGCCAATATTATTATATAACAAAGAAAAAGAGTATTTAAAACCTTTGCCATCAAATCAAGTATTAGAACATTATATGAATATAAGCGTTTCTGTAAAAGTTCAAAATACTTCATTAATATATTACAAGGGTATTCAATACTCTGTACCATCAAAGTTTATTAACAAGACTTTAAAGGTTAAAGAAATTGATAATAAACTATACATATATAATAACACAGATTTAGTTTCTACACACGATATTTCATCAAGACCAATTAATTATAATGAAAATCATTATATAGAAAGTTTAAAGGCAAGAATGCCTGATAAAAGTGATGAATTTATAGAAAACTTAGCTCAAAAGAATTTAAATTTATTTGACGCTATAGCAAATAATAATATTAAGAAAGAAGGAATAGAATGAATAAAACTTATTATTTAAAAGTAGAAATAGATAATTATTTACACGATATTAAAAATTATACTAAATCAGCTTATCAATACATATTAGATTCTACATCAATAAATGATATAGAAGAATTAATTGTTAGTCTTAAGTGTGTAGATGAATGTATTGAGATTATTAAAAATGATATTTACGAACTTGAGGAGGAATATATAAATGAACAATTATAATAAATTATTAAATAATTTGGAACAATTAAAATTAGAAAAAATTAGAGAATATTATCCTTCATATATAGAAAATGCATCTAAAATGAAAGATATTAGTTTAACCGATATGCTTTATGAATTAACTCAAAAAGAATTACAATATAGAGATGAAAGAGCAAGTCAAATTCAAATAACAGTATCAGCATTTCCTTTTAAAAAGGAAATAACTGATTTTGATTTTGATTATCAACCATCTATAAACAAACAAGAAATATTAGAATTAAATACATTAGGTTTTTTAGACAGGCATGAAAATGTATTATTTCTAGGTCCAAGTGGAGTTGGCAAAACCCACTTGGCAGTATCATTAGGTATCACAGCAGCAAAAAAAAGATACTCTGTTTATTTTATATCTTGTCATGATTTGATAACTCAATTAAATAAAGCTCATCATGAAAACAAATTAGAACAAAGAATAAAACATTTTTGTAGATATGAATTACTTATTATAGATGAAATTGGATATTTACCGGTAGATAAACAAGGAGCAAATTTGTTTTTCCAATTGATAGCCAAAAGATATGAAAAAAGGTCTACTATAATAACCACTAATATGACTTTTAATAAATGGGGAGAAGTTTTTAGTGATAATACTTTAGCAAATGCAATCCTAGATAGATTACTACACCACTCTACTATAGTTAATATAACAGGAAATTCATATAGAATTAAGGATAAACTTGAATCACTAGAAACTAGCTCATCATAGTAATTCCGCTAAAATAAAAATGTATGAAATCATACATAATTATTTTAGCGAAAACCTACATTTTTATCTTGACATTATCACATGCAACACCTTTACTTCCTATACAGGGATAAAATCTTTTAAAAATATAATCTATTTATTCTACAATTTTAAAAATCAATTACAAAATTAAATGTGTGATAATGCTAAAATTTAATATTCCAATTAAGCTTTAAACCAGTATCAATATACTGTGTACCCGCATTTTAAATATAATTTATTGATACAAGATATTACCTTTACATTACATAAGTTCATACTCTCGCGATATCATTCTACCTTCTTTATAATAATGCATAACAAACTTATTATCCACCTTAACAATTATTATTCCTATAGTTTTATTCTGATTAATAGATTTAACATGTTCATCTATATAATTCATATACACCAAAGTTTGACCTATATGTTCCTTTTTTAATTCAGTTACTTTAAGTTCAACTACTACAAAAGCATTATAGATATAGTTAAACAATAATAAATCTATATAATTATATGAATCTCCTATCTTAATCTTATATTCATTTTTTACATAACTATAACCATCACCAAGTTCATCTAGAAATTCATTTAAATTTTCTAATATTAGTTTCTGCAACATTTTCTCTGATATATTATCCACACCAATTGTATTTCTAATTAGTATAGGATTCTTTACAATATCAACTAATTCTAAATCATCATTACTTACTATTTTATTTCTAGTATCTTCATCAAGTCTTTCATATTCCTTGTTTTTAATTCTTTTACGTAAATTCCTTACTGTGAGCTTATTACTAATAATAGCATTTATGTAATAGTTTATTGCATTAATATCATCCAACACTACAAGTTCAACATAATGACTATATGATAATAAGTGCGACAGTGTCGCACCTTTTTGAATAACCATATAAAATTGTCTCATTCTCTTTAGTGCCGAAACAGTATATCCCTTACCAACTTCTTTAGTTAATTGTTCTGAATACTTTTTTACAATTGCCTCACCATATTTTTTACCAGCTTTTTTAATTAATCCACCAACATCATAATAAGTAGTTAAATCACTCTTATTTTTAGAATAATCCTTTACTCTCTTAGTTAGCTCATTATCTATAAGTAGTTCTTTAATGTTATTATAAAAATCCATATTATCACCACAACAACTACTTATAGCACTCCCTCTAAAACAAGTCAAATGACTATTTTTCATAAACTACTTACTATTTTTTTCAGAATATTTATAAAAATAATATTTTTGTTAAATAACTGTATCAACAGCACTACAAATTTTAAAAAAACGTATAAATATTTTTTTCTTTAAATTATATAATTAATTTAAAGAAAGTACAAAGTATGCGCAATAAGAGTTTAAAACATTTTCTATTCCCTAAATTACTCATATATTCAAACACAACACTATTTTTATTTATACAAACGATTAATCTTTTGGACTAAAAAACAATGAGAAGAAAAAGGAAAATATAATAGCAGCAACTATTCCTGATGAAGTAAGGTCAAACATTCCCATAAATAATCCCATCACACCAAAGGTATTTACTGTATCCATGGCTCCATGGATTAATAAATGACCAAATGAAGTAATTGGTACCAAAGCACCTCCTCCAGCCCAGAGAACAAATTTATCATAGATATTAAATGAATCAAGAAATGCTCCAATTATCACAAACATAGTGGTAATATGTCCTGGTGTAAGTTTAGTGTTATCAAGTATTAATTGTCCTATCATACATACTATTCCACAAAATATAAATGCATGTACATATATCATAGTGTAGCCTCCAAACATATAGCATGACTTACAGCGGGTATTGTTTGTTTTAAATTAACTGATGCTTGACTATGTAATGAACCTGTTGCGACCATTAATACTTTCTTTAATTCACCTTTTCTCATTTTATCTAATATATAACCATATGTTACAAGAGGAATACATGCAGGGCCACTACCTCCTGCATACACTTCTTGATTATTTATATCATATATCATACAAGCAGAATCATCTAAATTATTTAATTCCATATTATATTCTTCTTTCATGTAATCTTTTAAAATATCTTTACCATATCTACCTAAATCTCCTGTTAGTATTAAATCATAATCACTAACTTTTGTTTTAGTATTTGTTAAGTGTGTATAAATAGTTTTAGCTGCTGCTGGTGCCATAACTGCTCCCATATGAAAGGCATCCTTAATTCCAGCATCAACCACAGTGCCTAGTGTACTAGATGTAATTTTTATTTTTGATTTTTTACTTGATACTAACGCACTAGCTGCACCTGTTACTGTAAACGTTGCTCTTTTTGGTTTTGGTCCACCATACTCAACTGGTTGTCTAAATTGTTTTTCTGATGTACAGTTGTGAGAAGATACTGAACATATTATATTTTTTGCAACACCAGAATTAATCATATTTGATGCAATAATTAAACCTAGTGTTGAGGTTGAACATGCCGCATATATTCCAATCATTGGAATACCTAGTTTTGCTGCTGTAAAATTACTGCTTATATTTTGATTTAATAAATCACCTGAAATCAAAGCATCTATTTTATTATTTTTCATCTTAATTTTATCAAGCAACATTTCTATACAATTGGTAAGCATTTTTATCTCTGCAAGTTCCCACGCTTTTTCACCAAAGTATAAATCTTTATAACTTTTATCAAAATAACTTCCTAGTGGTCCTTTTGCTTCATAAGGTCCAGCTATAGTTATAGTATCATTTATATACACATTATTATAAGTATTAGTCATTATATCACCCCACTAGTATTATTCTTAAAAGTCCAAATACATAAGCTGAAACTACGCCAAATAAAATTACTGAACCTGCAAGTTTAAACATATTTGCTCCTAAACCTGTTACAAATCCTTCTTTCCTATATTCTAGTGCAGCACTCATCATGGCATGAGCAAAACCAGTAATAGGAACAATAAGACCACATTTTGCAAACTTTACTAAGTTATCAAAGAAACCTAAAGCTGTTAAAAAGCATCCAATAAATATTAATGTCACAATCATAAATACTGATGCATCTTTAGCAGGTATATGTAAGTAATATGAATATAGTTCTACTAATACCTCCCCTACTACTCCTAAGAAACCACCTACTATAAAACTAATTAGTGCATTTAATAAAATATTTTCTTTTGGTGTATGCTTATCTACTAATTTTTGATATTTAATTTTTTCCATAGAAAAATCCTCCTACTCTTATTATGAATAGGAAGATTATTTTTATTCCCTAATATTTGAATATTTTGAACATTCTTCTAAAGAATCAATATATTCATAGTGATATTGACGACTATAATACTTAATAAGTACACATCCAGTCATAGTATTTTCAGTAACTGGATTAATTATCTTTTTAGCCTCAATATATCCACTACTTACTATATCGTTTAAATACATAACCTTTGGTTCATCAATATCTACTCTAAAATTTGAATTAATAAAGTATGTTTCTGCCGCATTCTTAATCGTATTTACTTGATCGTTATAAGCAGAATTTTTAGCTTCATCAATAGAATCCTTTAAAGTAGGAATAAGAATAATAGCTAAAACAGATAATATAACTAGAATTGCAAGTAATTCTATAAGTGTAAATGCATTTTTTTTCATATGTACATCTCCTAATCTATAAACATTCTATCACATAATAGAAAAAAAAGCATTACTTTAAATGCTTAATTGTAATTATTCATCTTAAGTATTATTGTCTTCACAAATAAACATTTAATCTAAGAAGCTAAATTAATCTATTTAATTGCATATCAAACTTATAATGCGTAATACCATCTCCCTTATTAGGATATTTAGATGAATATATATTATCTACCGCAAATATTGTAACTAAGATAATTGAAACGGTTATTACTACCTTCGTATTTATCTTCTTAATTAGATTATCAAGCATAGGAGCAATTGCATATACTGCTGCCATTCCTCCAAGACCAAACACAAGTAATCCTTCCGCGCATATTCTTCCATTTAAATTTAAGAAATAACCTGAATAATCCCACCATTTCTCACCATTATGAGCAATTTCTAAATAGTATGATGTAAAATATTCTACAATGCCACATACAATTATAATGCTTATAAACTCTAATACAGGTTTATCTCTAAATTTATTAAGCAAAATGAGTACTAATACACCACCTGTACCATATATTGGAAGCCATGGTCCATGCATAATTCCTCGATTAACAAATACTCCATCATTTATTAAATGTAAAAACACTTCCCATAACCAGCCAACTAATGAAAAACTAAAGAATATTAAAATTAGAGTTGGAATACTATAATGTCTTAAATAGTTTACTACTTCAAATCTAGGTCTTTTTTCTTTTTCTTTAATTATATATAGCTTATTAGGATATGATTTTCCCTTTGCTTCACAATCAATATTTTTAATTAATAACTCATTAATTCTATTTTTTTCATACTCTTCTTCTTTTTCTTTGCTTGATAGATTAATACCAAAAATATCTTCTATTTTCTCTTTTATGTTTTTAGGTTTATATTTTTTGTAAGTAATATTACTTAATGATTTATAATATGTATCATTAAGAATATTTTCATCTGCTTTTTCATATAAATATTTATCACTTAGTAATTCTATATTTTTAATATTTTTATCTTTAGAAATACCTCTTAGGTTTGTATAATACTCAGAGAATACTGAAACTTTATAGGCATCAGCAAACACTAAATTAGATATACCAAGTGTAAGAACTCCAAGTATATTCCAACCAATAAAAGATAGTTCTAATATAAAACATTCCATCTTATGTCCATACATCATACTCCTTGATAGTTTAATTGCAGTCTTACCATCAATATCAGGGTTTTCTGCAATTATATATGGAACTAAAAAATAAGAATATCTTTTTATAAACCCACCTATTATTGTAAATCCCCAAAGAAATTCATATAATACAACTCTAGCCATAGAACGAGTTGCTTTAAACCATTTCTTTACTCTTACTAAGAATAATAAATCTTTAATATTTATTTTATCATATACTCTACCTTCTAAAAACATACGCCTTAATAATACTTTATAAATATTAACGAAGAAAAACCAGTAAAATCCAAAGATAAATAAACTAATTATAATTGATATAATTATAGATATTTGAGATGTTCCTACCATTGACTTTAATGCAAATACCAAAGTTAAATAAAGACTCCCACTATCTATAGTATTCGCAACTGCAGCAAATACTCCTCTTTTATTATCTAATATTTTATTTGCTATTTTCTTTTTCTCTTTATTTATTCTATCAATTTTTTTTCCGGCATCAATACTAGTATTCTTATCAACTGTATCTACTACCTTATTACTAACATCATCCTTAACTTTATTAACAACTTGATTACTCTTTGGTACTAACTCTTTTTCTAATTTAGTAATTGATATAGAATTAGAAAATTCACTACCTAAAAATGCCGCAATTAAGCATAACAATATAAATATAATATAATGCTTCTTTAATATCTTTAAACCGCTTTTTTTTAATTCTTTCCTGCTCTTCACACAACATACTCCTTACTAACTTGATTTTATCACAAATTAACATCTAGAACAATAGTATTTACATTTATATAACTGTAAGTAGCAATTAACTCAAATCATTAAATAATTGATTGATAATTATTATAGGTGGTTTGATGTTAGATTTAACACGTATTAAAAAAAACAGAAAAGATAATAATTTATCACAATGAGAAATAGCCAATATACTTAATGTATCTAGATCTACATACTCCCCTTGGAAACTTGTTATAAACATAATACCGTTATCTAGTTTATATAAACTATCTAAAATATTTAACTCGACGATTTAATTGATAATGCTTTAGAAATAGAAAAGATATAATTTATTTCATATCTTTTACTATTCCATGATCCTTTAGTATTTTAATATATTCTTCTTCACTTGCGCTAGGTCCTTTATCATACTCTCTTTTTAACTCTTCAAATAATGATATATCTACTTTTTTACTAATTAACGGAGTTCCTTTTAATATATATTTAGCTACATCACTTTTATATACATCTATATTAAACACAGGAATACTTAATATTAAAAGAATAATAAATGCATAAATATAATATTCAATAAATCCTAATATTCCACCTAATATTTTAGAAGGTATCGCAAGTATTATTGTTGCTTCTAACACTTTTTCAAGTGCCCTAGTAATTTTTAATACAAGAATAATAATTAATTTAAGAATAAAGCATATAAGTATAAATGAAATAGCTCTATAAAATATAATACTGATAGACTTATCTATATTAATAATATCAATGTGATTAATTAGTATATCCGCAACTGGATTTTTTAATATTAAAGCTACAACAAACACAATAATATTACTTAACATCTTAATTAATTGATATAAAAATCCTCTTTTTACTCCAACAATAGTACCCAATAGAATAAACATAATAATTATTATTGACAAAATCATACTACCACCAACTTAATTGTATAGTAAAACTTAAAAAAAATAAAGTAAATTTTTAAAAAATGTGATAGAATGTCTAGAAAGTTATAGATAATTTTAGTCATAAAATTATCTATAACGCTATTGTACCCAATTGCTGGCGAGCGTTATAGATTTTATATAGGGGAAAGTATTATTTTTAAACATTGAATTTTTATA
>Ga0256407_10001535_pt1 | contig 47849 bp, 37 predicted proteins | sample RumenRJG_04DNA_FD_193489 | JGI IMG/M metagenome (GOLD analysis project Ga0256407, IMG submission 193489) | Bovine rumen microbial communities from Lethbridge, Alberta, Canada - RJG_04 | ecosystem: Host-associated > Mammals > Digestive system > Stomach > Rumen | place: Canada: Alberta...
TTCGGAAAACAGTCGGAAGAACAAGTGGCCAGACTGGTGCGCCATTATGGTGGCACACGCGTGCTCGTGCATTTTGGCGGTCAAAGCGCCAAGCGGTCGGGACTGCTCGATAAAATCATCGCCTTGCTCGATGCCGACGGCATCAGCCATGTGGAACTTGGTGGCGTGGTGCCCAACCCACGGCTCTCGCTGGTGAAGAAAGGGGTGGCGCTCTGCCGTGACGAAAAGGTGGACTTCATCCTCGCCATCGGCGGAGGAAGTGTCATCGACTCGGCCAAGGCCATCGGATACGGTGTGGGATACGAAGGCGAGCCATGGGACTTCTGGACAGGGAAGGCCGTGCCGGCATCGTGCCTGCCCATCGGTGTGGTGCTCACCATCCCCGCCGCAGGCTCTGAGATGAGCAGCAGCTGTGTCATCACCAACGACGAGAACAACGACAAACGGGGCGTCAACAGCAACCTGTGCCGTTGCAAGTTCTGTATCATGAACCCGGAGCGAACCTTCACCTTGCCTGCTTACCAGACGGCAGCCGGCGCCACGGATATCATGATGCATACGATGGAGCGCTATTTCACCGTCTACGACGATATGACGCTCACCGACGCCATCGCCGAGGCGCTCATGCGCACCGTGAAAGACAGTGCTATGGAAGTGATGCGCAACCCCACCGACTACCGCCACCGCGCGCAAATCATGTGGGCGGGAAGTCTCTCGCACAACGACCTTACGGAATGCGGGTCGACAAAGGATTTCGCCACACACCGTCTGGAACATGAGTTGAGCGCCATGTTCGACGTGACACACGGTGCCGGACTGGCCGCCATCTGGGGCAGTTGGGCACGGTTCGTGCTTCCGGGGCACGAGGCCCGTTTCGCCCGTTTCGCCACCAACGTCATGGGCGTCGACTGCGACTTTACCGACCTGCGGCGCACCGCCGAGCGGGGCATTGAGGCCACCGAGCGCTTCTTCAGCAGTCTGGGCATGCCGGTGAGCATACATGAGTTGCTGGGCCGCGACATCACCGACGACGAGATCGAGGAGATGGCCCGCAGGGCAAGTCATGACGGACAGATCACACTGGGCAATATCCGCGTGCTGAAGCGCGAGGATATGGTCGAAATCTACAAAATGGCAAAATAACACGATGGGTGGGGTAGACCGACAGATCATGCGGCTTGCCTTGCCGTCTATCATCTCGAATATCACCGTGCCGCTGCTCGGACTGGTCGATGTGGCCATTGTCGGGCATATGGGGAGCGCCGTGTATATCGGCGCCATCTCCATCGGCTCGATGATATTCAATATCTTGTATTGGGTATTCGGATTCCTCAGAATGGGTACCAGCGGTATGACCTCGCAGGCCCTGGGGCGCCGCGACCTCACAACCGTCACCCAACTGGCTGTAAGGGCCATGGCGGTGGGGCTGGTGGTGGCCGTCGCCATCCTTGTGCTGCAGGTGCCCATCAAGCAGGGGGCCTTGCTCTTCTTGCATCCCGAGACCGAAATCCTTCAGCTGGCTTCTGCCTATTTCAATATCTGTGTCTGGGGAGCGCCAGCCATGCTCACGCTCTATGCCCTCAGCGGATGGTATGTGGGCATGCAGAACACACGCTTCCCCATGGCCATCTCCATCACACAGAACATCATCAATATCGGGGCAAGCCTGATGCTGGTCTATGGACTGGGGATGAAGGTGGAGGGGGTGGCTCTGGGCACACTCATCGCCCAGTATGCGGGCGTGGCCATGGCGCTGTTCTTGTTGTTCAGATACTATGGACGACTTCGAATACACTTCAAATCGAGGGGATTGTTCGATTATGTTAAAATGTTGGATTTCTTTAAAGTCAATTCCGACATTTTCCTTCGCACGCTCTGCCTCGTGGCGGTCAACTTCTACTTTCTGGCGGCGGGGGCCAGGCAGGGCGGGGTGGTGCTGGCGGTGAACACCCTGCTCATGCAACTCTACATCCTCTTCTCTTATGTCGTCGACGGGTTCGCTTTCGCTGGTGAGGCGATGAGCGGAAAGTGCCTCGGCGCCGGCAACATGGGGGCGCTCCACAATACGGTCAGGCGGGTGTTCTTCTGGGGCGTTGTGGTGGCACTGGCATTCACGCTGGTCTATGCCCTGGGCGGACAACGTTTCCTGGCGCTGCTTACCAACGAGCGGCAGGTGGTGGAAGCGGCTGCCGAGTACTTCCCTTGGGCGGTGGCCGTGCCCTTGGCGGGTGTGGCCGCGTTTGTGTGGGACGGCATCTTCATCGGCACCACGGCCACGCGTGGCATGCTCCTCTCCTCGGCCATAGCTACGGCGGTGTTTTTCGTCCTCTTCATCGTCTTGCGCGACAGCCTGGGCAACCATGCGTTGTGGTTGGCTTTCGTGGTGTATCTGTTTGCCCGGGGCGTGGTGCAAACAGGGTTGTGGAAACGGAAATACTAATGTCATTTTAGTGTTAAAATGTAAATAATATTATATTAAAATTGTTATTGATTGGTCTCGAAATTAAGTTGCATATATATAATATTATTATTAAAAAAAAGTAATTTTGACACTTTTTCTTTGAGATTTCGTTTGAAATCCATATCTTTGCAGCACATCATACAACTGTTAACAGGGCTTTAAGCCATTTTTATTTCTTTATTATTTCAAGTGGGTACGCCCATTAGAGTTCTATTCACGCTTTATGCTAAGGTTTTTTGGAATTGTTATTCTATTGGTTTTTGCGCATATGAATATTTCATCTCAAGACCTCAATGCGCTTTGGAAACAGTACGAGGAAGCTGTTTCCAAAGACATGCCGCGTGACCAGATCAAGACGCTCGACTCGATAATAGAGCTGGCAGCCAAGAAAAAACAATACGGTCATTTGCTCAAGGCACGACTCAAGCATGTCGATGCCGTTACCAGCATCACCCCCGATTCTCTCGAGTCAGAGGTCAAGGTCATGGTAGAGGAAGAGAAGAAACTGACTGCGAACCAACCTGCGCTGGCGGCCGTATACCAGTCGGTGCTGGGAAAAGTATACACCTCGAATCCAACGCTCGACGAGAACAGCACAGATATCGCCAAGGATTATTTCGCCAAGTCGCTCTCCAACCCGTCGCTGCTGGCCTCGGTAAAGGCGGCCGAGTTCGACCCGCTCTTCGACAAGGGCGACGACAGCAAGTATTTCAACAACGACCTGCTCAGCGTCCTGGCTATGCAGACCAGCGATTTCGCCTTACTTAGCGATGTCTATTCCAAGCAGGGAAACCGTGAGGCGGCATGTATTGCCGAGGCCTTCGAACTGAAACGGCAGCTCGATGTTTATGAGGATAATAAGCAAATGCTGCCAAAGGTCGACTCGCTGCTCAATGTCTATGGCGACCTTGACGTGGCTGGCGAACTGGCTTTGCTGAAGTATGACATTCTGGGATCGGCCGACAATGCCTCGGTGGCCGACAGGGTGGCTTATATCGACCAGATGACCGAGAAGTACAAGGGATGGCCACGTATCGTCACTCTCAGCAACTCGCGTGCCTCGCTCATGCAGAAGCAGTTCTCCTTCAGCACTGATTTCAAGGTGATGCTGCCCCACAGAGAACATCAGCTCAACTTCTCCTTCATCAGGAACATCAATTCGCTCTCCGTCACGCTGTGGCGGCTGAACATCAGTGCCGACGAGAATGTGTCGCTTTACAACAAGAAGCAGATCGACAAGATCAGAGAAAAAATCGTGAAGGGCACAGAGCAGACCATCCGCCATGCCTATACGGGCCACCAGCCTTACGATGTCTTCACCGACTCCCTGAAATTGCCGGCTCTGCAGCCGGGCGTCTATCTCATGAACGTGAGGGCCGACGACGCATCAGCGCAGTCGGAAGTGACGGGCGATGCCGTGAAGCAAGACTGGACCGTGTTCTACGTGAGCGATGTCTATATGATCTCGGAAGGGCTGCCCAACGACAATATCCGCCTGGCGGTGGTGAGCGCCACCACTGGCAAGCCGCTGCCCAATGCCATGGTGCGTCTGCACAGCAACTACCGCAGTGAGAAAGACACGTTATTGAAATGTGATGCCAAGGGCGAGGTCATCACCAACCAGAAGGCGATGAGATCCCGCTCGGCAAAGGCCTATACCAAGACCGACAATTTCTGCCCGTCGCAGGGCATGTGGTCGCAGTCCTACTCCTACAGCCAGGTAGAGCACGAGCGCTTCAATGTCAGTATCTTTACCGACAGGGCCATCTACCGGCCCGGACAACCGGTTCATTTCGCCCTTATCTCATTGGTCAACTACGACGGCAAGCAAGCCAAGGCCCTGGCCGGGGAGAAAATCAAGGTCGCACTGCGCGATGCCAACCGTCAGACCATAGAGGAAAAAGAAGTGGTCACCGATGAGTTCGGCAAGGCCAGCGGAGTGTTCATCCTGCCGGCGAAAGGACTTACCGGACAATTCCAGTTGTATACCCGGAATGGCTTCAAGTCAATCCGGGTGGAGGAATACAAACGTCCTACCTTCGAGGTGGAAATCGACAAGGTGGAGGAGGTCTACAAGAATGGCGACACCATCAGCGTCACCGGACGGGCTAAGACCTACTCTGGAGTGCCCGTGCAGGGTGCCAGGGTGGCTTATACGGTGGTCAGGAGTCAGCCGTCGTGGTGGTATTGGAATGCTGGCGACGAGGAGATGCTGCTCCAGGCCGAAGCCATTACCGACGACAAGGGCGAGTTCAAGATGACCGTGCCCGTCGTCATGCCCGAGAACAAGCGACAGAACGACATGCCGTGGCGAGCCCGATGCTATAATATCGTGGCCGAGGCCGTGGTCACCGACCAGGGCGGCGAGTCGCACTCGGCTTCCATCTCACTGCCTTTGGGCGACAAGGCCACATCGCTGTCATTCCACCTGCCAGAACGAAGTGAGGTAGGGAAGTTCAACTCCCTCCGTTTCTCCTTGCTCAATATCGCAGGACAAGAGGTGGACGGAGAGGTGACCTACTATATCGACAACCAGCCTCAGGCCTATACAGCCAAGGCCAACACCGAGGTGGCGCTGCCCGTGAAGGCAGAGAAACTCGGGACAGGAAAGCATACTTTCAAGGCCATCTGCCAGGGCGATACCGTGACACAGGACATCGTGCTCTTCACACTCAGCGACAAACGTCCTCCCATCGAGACGCACGAATGGTTTTATGCCACCGACTCACGCTTCCCCTCCGACGGCAAGCCCGTCTACGTGCAGGTGGGCTCTTCCGACCCCGACACGTATGTCTTCTACAACGTGTTCGCGGGCAACAAGGTGCTCGAGAGCGGTACGTTCACCCTCAACAATGCCAACAACACCAAGGCTTGGAAATACAAGGAGGAGTATGGCAATGGCATCCTCCTCACCTTCGCATGGGTGAGGGATGGCAAACTCTACTCGAATCGGCACACCATAGCAAAACCGACGGTCGACAAGAGCATACACCTGAAATGGGAAACCTTCCGCGACCGGCTCACGCCCGGACAGGATGAGGAGTGGACACTCAAGGCTACCTACGCCGATGGCACTCCGGCCGACGCACAACTCGTGGCAACACTCTACGACAAGTCGCTCGACCAGTTCGCCTCGCACTATCTGTCGTTCTCCAATCTGATGGTCTCGCCATTGCCCTTCACTACATGGAGAGACTACTGGCCTGGAGGATTCTCGGGTAGTGGCACTGCGCCCATACACACGAAGTGGATACCCGAACTCGAATTCACCCACTTCGACGAGGGACTCTTCCTCTTCTATTCGCCGAGACGGTTTGATTATGCCGTAGGAGGAGTCGGTGGCGTCAGATTGACAAGGATGCGTTCACGAAACACTGCCGACATCGATTTTTTGGAGTCGGCACCCATGGCAATGGCTATGGAGGAGGCATCTGTTGGGGATATGGAAATGAAAATGGAGGCTCCGGCCCCCGCTCCTCCCAAGTCCCAACTGTCGGATACCGCCAAAAAGGAGCGCAAGAGCGCAGAGACCGTAACGAGCGAGGAGCCCGAAATGGGACAGGTGAGGGAGAACCTCGAGGAGACGGCATTCTTCATGCCGGCCATCGTCACCGACAACCAGGGTATCCTCGCCCTGAAGTTCCGTCTGCCCGAGAGCGTCACCACATGGCGCTTCCTCGGCCTGGCCACCGACCGTGAGGCCAACAGCGGTTACATTTCTGGCGAGAGCGTGGCGCAGAAAGAGGTGATGGTGGTGCCCAACGTCCCACGCTTCGTGAGAGTGGGCGACAAGGCTCAGATTTCGGCCCGCGTCATCAATACCTCCGACCATGAGGTGAAGGGCAAGGCAAGGATGCTGCTTATCAACCCCGAAGACGAGTCGGTGTGCTACGAGCAGGAAGTCAAGGTCAGCATCCACGCCAACCAGACACAGGCCGTGACATTCCAATTCCAGCCCGAGGCCGGAAAGGCATTGCTCGTGTGCAGGGTCATGGCAACGGGAGAGGGATTCTCGGATGGCGAGCAGCACTATCTGCCCGTACTCCCCGACAGGGAGCAGGTCACTGTCACCCTGCCCATCACGCAGCATGGACCTCAGACCACGAGGATAGACCTGGCCCAACTCTTCCCCAAGGGAACTACCGACGGCAAACTCACCATCGAGTATACCAACAACCCGGCATGGCTCATGGTGCAGGCTCTGCCCTCGCTGGCCGAGATCACCAGCGAGAATGCCATCTCACTGGCAGCCAACTACTATGCCAACGCCATCGGACAGTATATCATGAACCTCTCGCCCAATATCGAGCAGACCATCGGCAAGTGGAAGGCAGAGACGAGCCAGGTGGGCTCGCTCACCAGTCACCTCGCCAAAAACGAGGAACTGAAAGACCTGCTCCTCAATGAGACGCCGTGGGTGAGCAATGCCGACAAGGAGGAAAGCCAGATGCAACGGCTCTCCGACTATTTCGACAAGTCGCTCATCGACTCGCGGCTCTCAAAGGCATTCGGCAAACTTGGCGACTTGCAGCTCTCCGATGGCTCATGGTCGTGGTGGGAAGGCATGAAGGGCAGTCCGTATATCACTGCCGAGGTGTGCGAGATGCTCGCCAGGCTCGATGTGCTTATCGGCAAGCAGGACGCCACACAGCGCATGCAAGACAAGGGCTTCTCGTTCCTCGACAAGGAACTGGTGAAGGAGGCCGAGGAAATGAAGAAGGAGGAGAAGAAGGGCCATAGCGTGCGACCATCTGAGAACGCCTTGCAAATCCTCTATATCAACGCCATCGCCAACCGGAAGATGGGAGCCAAGGCACAGGAGGCCGCCAAATATATGGTCGACATCGCCGCAAGGAAGACGCACGAATACACCATCTTCGGAAAGGCAAGGGCCGCCGTCATCTTGTCGGCATTCGGCAAGCAGCAAAAGGCTGCCGAGTATATCGAGAGCATCAGGCAGTACTCTGTGCTCACCAAGGAGATGGGACGCTACTTCGATACCCGTAAGGCCTACTACTCCTGGCGCAGCTACAACATCCCCACCGAGGTGGCGGCCATAGAGGCGTTCCGCCGGCTCGAGCCCGAGAATGTCAATATCATCGACGAGATGAGAATCTGGCTCCTGCAGCAGAAGAGGGCACAACTCTGGGATACCACGGTCAACTCGGTGGATGCCATCTATGCCTTCCTCCACGACAATATGTCGACACTCGACCAGCGCGAGATGGCAAGCCTCGCCATCGACGATACGCCAATCGACACACAACAGGCCACTGCCGGACTGGGATATGTGAAGACGGCTGTCGTCGCCCAGGACAAGAAAGAGTTCGTGGTATCGAAGAATACCGAGGGCACCTCATGGGGAGCCGTCTACGCACAATTCTTGCAGCCTACCAGCGAGATTGCCAATGCGTCGAGCAGCATCTCGGTGAAAAGAGAATATTTCTGCGACAGCAACTCACCCAAGGTGGGTGATGTCATCAGGGTGAGAATCACCATAAAGGCCGAGCGCGACCTCGACTTCGTGGAGGTCATCGACCGGAGAGCGGCTTGCATGGAACCCGTGCAGCAACTCAGTGGATACCATTTCGGATACTATATCGCTCCGAAAGACTACACTACGACCTACTACTTCGACAAGATGCCCAAGGGCACCCATATCGTAGAGGCCGAATACTATCTCGACCGTGCTGGAACTTACTCCACTGGCTCGTGCAAGGCCCAGTGTGCTTACGCACCTGAGTATGCCGCCACCGAGAAGGCACACATGGTCGTTGTCAACCCATAACCGATAATGAGAAAAAGAAAATATATATTTGTCTGTCTCTCATCTCTCCTGGCGGCTTGTCTAATGACAGTCGCACCGGCCAGGGCACAGCGCATCACGTGCAACTCGCAGGTCATCGACTGCGGGCAGGTGCTCTTCAGAAAACCGGTAACGGTGCACTTCGAACTCCTCAACGAGGGGGGAGGGGCACTCAATATTAAAAATGTAGAGTCGAGCTGTGGATGCACAGACGTGGTATACCCCAAAGGGGCCATATCCGAGAACAAACCGTTTGTCATCACCGCGACCTACGACGCAAAACAACTCGGACACTTCGAGAAATATATCGATGTGTACACCAATGGCGCGTCACTTCCCTACATACTCACCCTCAAGGGGGTGGTAGTGGATGAGGTGCGCGACTTCGAGGGCGAATACCAGTTCATGATCGGAAAACTAAGAGCCGATGTCAGGGACTTTATGTTCGACGATGTGCGCAAGGGGGATATGCCTACACAGGAAATCCATGTGCTCAACCCCACAAGCGACAATGTCTCTCCGGTCATATTGCATTTGCCCGACTACCTCAGGGCCGACGTCTCGCCGTCGTCCATCCCACCGGGAAAGCAGGGGGTCATCACGATCACCCTCGACTCAAAACGGCTCTCCGAATATGGACTGACCCAAACCTCGGTGTACCTCGGACATTCGGCGGCCGACAAGGTCGCACCTGAGAAGGAAATGCATATCGAGGCCATCCTCATACCGGCTACAGGCGAGATCTCCGAACAGCGCCTGGCTTACATGCCGAAGCTGAGAATTTCCTCGACAGTGCTCGACTTGGGCGAGTTTGAGGGCAAGAAGAAGAAAAAAGGAACTATCGTCATCGAGAACCTGGGAAGAACTGATCTCGAGATCTCTTCACTACAGATGTTCACCGATGGACTGACAGTCGACCTCACTGAATCGGTCATACAGCCCGGATCATCGGCAAAACTCCGGGTCACTGCCGACAAGAAAGCCATGAAAGGGGTGAAGAGGCAACCTCGAATCCTCATGATCACTAACGACCCAAGGGCTTCGAAAGTGGTAATCGACGTCAATGTAAAATAGTCTAAAAACAACGTAATGGAACATCCAGAAAATAGCGAGGAATACAAAGGACTGACCGTCAACTCGGGGGTACAGCAACCCTCTATCATCAACCCATACCTGAAACGGAACAAATTCCGCAGAAGGGTTTTCACCACTGCCGAAATGGTGGAGGGTATTATCAAGGGCGACGTCACCGTGCTCTCACAGGCCGTCACACTCGTCGAGAGTGTCAACCCCAGCCACCAGGCCATGGCCCAGGAGGTCATCGAGAAATGCCTGCCCTACAGCGGCAACTCGGTGAGGGTGGGCATCAGTGGCGTGCCAGGGGCCGGTAAAAGTACCTCCATCGATATGTTCGGATGCCATGTGCTCGACACCAAGGGGGGAAAACTGGCCGTGCTGGCCATCGACCCCAGCAGCGAGCGGTCGAAAGGAAGCATCCTGGGCGACAAGACCCGAATGGAGAAACTCTCGCTCCGGCCAGAGGCATTCATACGCCCTAGTCCGACAGCGGGGTCGCTCGGTGGAGTGGCCAGGAAAACGCGCGAGACCATCATCCTCTGCGAGGCGGCAGGATACGACAAGATCTTCGTCGAGACAGTGGGAGTGGGACAGAGCGAGACGGCATGTCACTCCATGGTCGACTTCTTCCTGCTTATCCAACTGGCTGGAACCGGCGACGAGCTGCAGGGCATCAAGCGTGGCATCATGGAAATCGCCGATGGCATCGTCATCAACAAATGCGACGGCAACAACGTCGACAAATGCCATATGGCGGCCACCAACTTCCGCAACGCGCTCCACTTCTTCCCCAAGTCGGAGAGCGGATGGATGCCCAAAGTGCTGTGCTATAGCGGGTTCTACGGACTGGGAATCAAAGAGGTGTGGGACATGGTCTACGAGTATATCGACTTCGTGAAGAAAAACGGTTACTTCGACTACCGCCGAAACGAACAGAGCAAATACTGGATGTATGAGACCATCAACGAGCAACTGAGAAACAGTTTCTACAACCGGCCCGGAATGGAGCAAATGCTCAGTCAGGCAGAGAGAAACGTGCTCACCGGACAGCAGACGTCGTTTGCTGCCGCAGGACACTTGCTCGATACGTATTTTGAGAATTTGAGAGCTAATGTTGCAAATAGAAATTGATAGCGATAGCGGATTCTGCTTCGGCGTCACTACCGCCATCAACAAGGCCGAGGAAAAACTCGCGACCGACAAGACACTCTACTGCCTGGGCGACATCGTGCACAACGGCATGGAGTGCGAGAGATTGAGGGAGATGGGACTCATCACCATCAATCACAACCAGCTTTCCAAGCTCAACAACACGAAAGTGCTGTTAAGGGCTCATGGAGAGCCACCAGAGACATATGCGCTCGCCGAGCGAAACAACATCGAGATTGTGGATGCCACCTGTCCGGTGGTGCTGCAACTCCAAAGGAGGATCAAGAAGATGTACGACAGCTTCCCCGAAGCGCAAATCGTCATCTTCGGACGAAACGGACACGCCGAGGTGCTCGGACTGGTGGGACAGACCAACAACAATGCCGTGGTGGTCGAGAATATCGAGGATGTGCAACGACTCGATTTCAACAGGGATATCTATCTCTACTCGCAAACTACCAAGTCGCTCGACGAGTTCCACCACATTATAGAATATATACAACAGCATATCGCACCCGGTGCCACATTCAAGAGTTTCGACACCATCTGCCGACAAGTGGCCAACAGGATGCCCAACATAGCGGCTTTCGCAGCACGGCACGACCTCATACTCTTCGTGTCGGGGGGGAAAAGCAGCAATGGAAAAGTGCTCTTCAAAGAGTGCGCCAGCGTCAATCCCAACAGCCATCAGGTGGAGAGTCCCGACCAGATCGACATGAGGTGGCTCGACGATGTGGGAACAGTAGGCATCTGCGGAGCCACAAGCACCCCCAAATGGCTCATGGAGCAGTGCCGCGACACCATCATGAAATATTACAATGACAACGAAATCAATAAAAAATCAAAATAATTAAACATTCAATCTTATGAAGAAAAGTTTCTTATTCACTATGGTGGCCCTGGTGGCTTTCAACCTGCAATTGATGGCTGAGCCCGTCACTTTGGAGAAAGCACAGGACCAGGCCAGAGAGTTCTTACAGTCTATCGGAGCGCAGGTAGATGCTCTTTATCTGGTCGACGCACCCAAAAAGGTTACATCTTCTCGTGAGGAGGCGGTGTATTACTATCTCTTCAACTTCGGAGCCGACAAGGGATTCGTCATTATCTCCGGCGACGACCGCACACAACCTGTGCTTGGCTACTCTGAGGAGGGAAATGTCACTCCAGAAGACATCGCCCACACCATGCAGCCCATCCTCAACACCTACAAAGGCGAGATGGACAAATTGGAGATGATGCAGAATGAGGTCATTGGCGGACCCGCACCACGACATGTGCAGTCGCCATCGCTCTCACCTGTCTCGCCTCTCGTGTCAAGCCATTGGTCACAAGTAGCACCCTACAACAACTCCACACCAACAATCGGTGGTGTGCATTGCCAGGCTGGATGTCTGGCAATAGCTGCAGCACAAATCGTATACAGTTTCCGCAGCAGGATGCCAGCCAAATTGGCCGTCACCATCCCGTCTTATATCACGACCAAGAAAAAGTTGGCCATGTCTTCTGTGCCCAAAGGTACCAGTTTCTATTGGGACAGGATGGTCGATGACCTGACAAATGCCACTTCCACACAAATCAGTGCTGTGGCCAATTTGATCCTGTATGTGGGAAAAGCCTTGGCTTCTGATTACAACACCGATGCAACAAGTGCCAAATTGGGCAACTTCCCCACCGCACTCACCAATTACTTCGGCTTCTCCTCCGACGTCAGGCAGGTGAAGAGAACTTCCTACACACTTTCCAGATGGAAGGAAATCCTGGTCAATGAACTCTGTGCCAACCGTCCGATTCTCATTTATGGAGAGAATCCTTCGTTGGGTGGACACGCTTTCATTTACGATGGATTCGACGGTGGCGATATGTTCCACGTCAACTGGGGACATGGTAGAGGAGACGGATATTTCCTGCTCTCTACGCTGACGCTCGTGCAGCCTGATGACGAGGAGGCTTTCCTCTCGGCCGAGTACAGTTTCACCAAGAACATGATTGCCTATATTGGCTTACAGCCCAACCTAGGCTATATCGAGGGTGAGGAGGACGTTACCCTCTATTCTACCATTAACTCTGTGAGTTCTTCTACCAATACCGCCACGGTGTCGTACGGCAACTATTCTGGTTCGAAGCACAGCTATTCTGGTGGACTGGGATATCTTGACGAGAACTTGCATGTGAAGTTGTTGAAGAAATGGACAAACGGACATGTCGCTATGGCCGACAATTCTACTGTGTCAGGAGTGGCTTATCCGCTCACTGTAAAGGATCTCACCGCTAACGGTCTGGCTAAGGGCACTTACAAGCTTTATCCTGTCTACAAAGTGGATGCCGACGAAGATTGGCATTTGTGCGACCAGTCTTCCACGCTGAGTTATGTGAAGGCCGTGTACAGCACGTCTGGCCTCTCTATCTCCAAGGCCGCCAACTCACCGTCGTTCATGGTGGGCACACTGAAGTTCCCTGGCTGCCATGGCAAGGGATATATGCAGTATGTGGATTTCGAGGTGACGAATAATGGCGACGAGGGCGTAGGAACGCTGTACCTTTATGCTAGCACTTCTTCTACGATTCCTAGCAGTTACTCCTCAAAAGTGGATGTGGCACTTTATAAGGGAGAGTCTGTCAACGTGCAGATGTACTTCAAGCCATCTTATGCCTCCAAATACAATGTGTGGATCACAGATGGAACCAATGTGCTGAAATCAGGTACGATAACCACGGTGTCTGCAACAACTACCACTGCTTATCCGCTTGTTGCGTCGTCGACCAACATCAGTACGCTGATTTCGGGAACAAAGAAATTCTATGGCACAACCCTCAAGGGAAATGTGGTGATTAAGAACAATGGGTCTAAACCCTATGCCGGATACGTATCGGTTTATCTCTACAAGAGTTCCAAGAGTACCGGACATCGCTACACGAAATGGTTGGAACTCAAGGCTGGTGGAACAGAATCCATCGAATTCTGCTTCGAGGGCCTTACCTTGGGGGCCTCTTATGGTGTGTTCACCCTCTATGAGGATACCCGTCAGTTCGTCAAGCCATACCTCAATAATGTCATTCCCACGGCTGGCGTTATTTTCCACAAAGTCAATGGCGATATTTCAGCCACTGGTTCCGCTTCTTCAATAACAGTACCGTCGGATGCTGTCGCTGTCGACCTCACGGGAGTGACTTCGGGCATCTCAAAGGTGGTGGCCAACAGCAACCCCAATACCTTCTACTACATGGGCGAGTCGGAGACGGCTCCTACCGGACTCTCTGGAAAGAATGTCGTGAAGGGCAGCACTGCCTCATCGGTCACCCTTACAGACGGTTACGATATGTATGTGCCTAAAGCATTCACGGCAAAGAATATCACTTTCTCACGCAAACCTAGCATTGGTACCGGCGGCTCGGGTGGATGGACCTCTATCGTGGTGCCCTTCGATGTCAATAAGGTTGTTGTCGACAACGTGGAAATCGACTGGTTCAAGTCGGATACCGACTACGGAAAGAACTTCTGGGTGAAAGAGTTCCAGGGCATCTCGGGTGATAACACCGTTTGCTTCGGATATGCTCAGGAGATGAAGGCCAACCATCCTTACATCATGGCCGTGCCCAACAACAAGTGGGGCGAGCAGTTCAACCTTGTGGGCAAGAAGATGACATTCCATGGCACCAATGCCCTTTTGGATAAGGATCCATCGGTTCTGGTGGGCTCTGAGTGGATGTACTTCAGGGGAACATACGCCACCATCAACACCACCAACACCTATGTGCTCAACTCTACAGGTACGAAGTTCTCCTTCGGTGCCAATAAGGTGAAACCCTTCTGCGCATACTTCGTCACCAGAGACCTTGACACCTATGGCGTGGGCGACCTCAACATCGGTACCTTCGAGGATGAGACCGATGGCATCATGCGACTCTTCGACGACGATGCCGACATGACAGTGGATGTCTACAACATCAGTGGCGTGAAGGTGGGAACAGCCGAGGTGCGTGGTGGAAAGGCCGATCTTGGCAATCTGCCCAAGGGTATCTATATCGTCAATGGAAAGAAAGTCGTGAAATAACGATTTCAATACATATGCACAAAGAAGGCCAGCCTCACAGGGCTGGCCTTCTTTGTGCATATGTTTTTGATGAGTTCGGGAGTAACTCCTTAATTGAATTCAGCGACTACGCGCTCGTATTGCGCCAGCATCCACTCGTTCTGCTCGGGAATGGTCATGTGGCTGTTGTCGAGTTCAATGGCGTCATCGGCCTTGCGGAGCGGACTCACCTCACGATGGCTGTCCAGATAGTCGCGCTCCTGCACGTTGCGTAGTATCTCATCATAGTCGGCCTCCTCGCCCTTGCCAAGCAGTTCCTTGTAGCGGCGCTCCGCACGCACCTCGGCACTGGCGGTGACAAAAATCTTCAGCTCTGCGTCGGGGAACACCACCGTGCCAATGTCACGGCCATCCATCACCACGCCTTTCTCTGCACCCATCTGCTGTTGTTGCTTCACCAGGCACTCGCGCACGAAGCCAATGGCCGATATCTTGCTGACACGGCTGGAAACCTCCATTCCGCGTATCTCTTTCTCCACGCATTCACCATTCAGGTAAGTGTCGGGGCGTCCTGTCTCTTCGTTCAACTCAAAACCAATGTGGGCCGAGGGCAGAAGTTCTGCCAGACGGGGCTCGTCGATGTTGTCGTCGGCATTAAAAAGGTTGTTGCGCAGAGCAAAAAGTGTCACGGCACGATACATCGCACCTGTATCCACATAGATATATCCTATCGCACGGGCCAGGTCCTTGGCCATCGTGCTCTTGCCACATGACGAGTGGCCGTCGATTGCAATGGTTATCTTTCTCATAGTTTGTGGGTTTTATTTCGTTTCTTAGATGTTGAATGCGGCATTCACCAGAATCGATGACGACGATACATGGTATTTGCCGTAGGATAGGTTGAGTTTGAAGCGGTCGAGCATCACACCGGCGCCAAGCGTCAGGCCGGCTCCATGGCTGCTCTTGTTCTCACCGTCGCTCACCTTCATCTCGTTGGCACGGCGGAAGTTCATACCACCGCCAACCCAAATCTGGCTCGACAGTATCAGTTCGGCGCCCACACACAAGTGCTCTATCAGCTTGTAGTCCCAATGGTTGAGGTCTTGCAGCGTGGCCGACAGGCGCAGGGGTGCTCCTTTCAGTTTTTTCGTCACACCGGCCTGCAATTCGAAAGGCAGCCGCTCATATTCCTCGTCAAAGGCTTTCAACTGGCCTCCAAGGTTTCTCGCCACTGCCGATACCGACAAGTCCTGCTCTGGCGAATAGTAGTTCAGACCCAAGTCTACGCACATCGCTATCGAATTGTAGTCGGCTATATACGACGACACCCATTTGGCGCTGATGCCGCCCACCAGATGGTCGGTGAGGTTGTAACTCAGATAGGCGCCCAGCGCAATCTCCTTCGCCGAGAACTCTCCGCTCTGCACATTGTTGGCGTCTACCTCCTTCATCTTGCCATAGTCCATATACTGGCCACTGGCTCCCATCATCAAGCGGTCTTTCATCTCCCAGCAGTAGCTTGCGCTGGCCGTGTTGGCACCTACCATGTAGTTCATGAAGTTCAGGCCCACGGTGCGGTCGCTCACCGAGGAGAGCAGGGCCGGATTGGAGAAAATCAGCGAGGGGTCGTCTTCGATGATGCTGATGTTCTGGCCACCCAATGCCGCTCCATGCGCACTCACCGGGAGACGCAGGAAATTGTAGGCCGTCTGGCTCTCCTGACCTTGCAGGGCCAGGCAAACAAGCGACAACAGCAGCGCGAAAACACCTTTTTTCATCCTTTTTAGTCTTTTTGGCAGCAAAGATACACCATTTTTCAAATATCTGAGTTATTTTTGCATAGTGAAATCATCCCGAGGGGTGTCTTTTGTGCTCACTACACAACAAACCTCTTCATTCATAACGCATTTTCTGACGGAATATTGGGTGATTGCCGCTATTTAATTGATTTGGGACAACTGCCACGACGTGGCCCAATCCTGCATAATACCAGAAATGGAACAAAAGAAAACGCTTGCTGCCGACCTCGAGAGGCGACGACCGGCCATGTGGCTCCTCGGCGCAGCCGTGGCGCTCGCCCTTGTGCTGGCAGCCCTCGAGTATAACAGCAGCGGGACGGCCGAAGACTACGACTCCGATCTCCTCGACGAAATTGCCGAGGAGATGGAGTTTATGCCTCCTTTCGAGGACAATGACCCATTGCCGCTGCCCGAGGAGAAGATCTCGCTCAGCGACCAAATCGTTGTCGAGGACCAACAAGCGGCTCAGCAGGAGGAAAAGGCCGACGATATGCCGGCACCACCGCCTCTGCTTGTCACCGAGACCGAGGAGACGCCGGAGAGCCTCGACCAACTGGTCGAGGAGGAGCAGAAAAAGGAGGAGCAGAACGCCGACAAGCCATTGCGGCTGGCCGAGCAGGCTCCCATCTTCCCCGGAGGGATGATGCAGCTCATGAAGTGGCTCACCAAAAACCTGAAATACCCTGAAGTGGCCAGAAAAGCGAAAATCAGCGGAAAGGTTGTGGTAGCGTTCATGGTCAATACCGACGGGTCGGTTTCCGACGTGCGACTCATCAAGTCGGTAGACGCCAACCTCGACCGTGAGGCACTGCGTGTGGTGAGGATGATGCCCAAGTGGGAACCGGGCATGAGCGACGGGAAACCAAGCCGCACGCTCGTGCATCTGCCTATTGTATTCAAGTTCTAAAAATATAACTGCCATGCTCAATTCAAATGATGTACTGACACTCGTCAACGATTATCTTGCACATATCGCTTACGAACGGAAACCTGAGAGCCTCTACGAGCCCATCAAGTATGTGCTCTCGCTCGGAGGGAAGCGGATACGGCCATCGCTCCTGCTGCTCGCCTACAATCTCTACAAAGACGATCCCAAGACGGTGCTGCCTGTGGCTTGCGCACTGGAAACTTATCACAACTATACGCTGCTTCACGACGACCTCATGGACAATGCCGACCTGCGCCGCGGGCATATGACCGTACATAAGCGGTGGAATGCCAACACCGCCATCTTGTCGGGCGACTCTATGCTCGTGCTGGCTTTCAACCAGATGCTGCAGTGCGAGAAGAGCAAACTCAGCGATATTCTCTCGCTCTTCACCGTCACCGCTCTTGAGATTGGCGAGGGACAGCAATACGACATGGATTTCGAGAGCCGCAACGATGTCACCGAGAGCGAGTATATCGAGATGATCCGCCTCAAGACCAGCGTGCTCCTGGCCTGCGCCACCAAGATGGGGGCCATATTGGCGGGGGCAAGCGAGAGCGACACCGAACGGCTGTATGCCTTCGGCGAGAAACTCGGACTTGCCTTCCAGCTCCAAGACGATTTCCTCGATGTCTATGGCGACACCAAGGTCTTCGGAAAGGCCATCGGCGGCGATATCCTCTCCAACAAGAAGACCTATATGCTCATCAATGCATTGGCCCTGGCCGATGAGCGGCAGCGGATTATCCTGCAAAACTGGCTGCTCATGCCCAATCCCGACCCGCAGGAGAAAATTGCCGCCGTCACCGAGATCTACAACGAGATAGGCATCAACGACCTTGCCACCGAGAAAATCAGGTTCTATTTCAACGAGTCGCTCAAGGAACTTGATGCAGTCGCTATCCCCGACGAGAGAAAGGTGGAACTGCTTGCCTATACCAAGGAACTGATGAAACGGGAATACTAATTCTTCTCCTGACACCCGCCTATGCCATACCGTAGACTGCCAAAGACTGATTCCGCCAGGCTGAAGGCGCTCGAGGCCATCGCCGACAATAATGTTGTCTACACCGTGGAGGGGAGATTCATCGACAAAGAGTCTCTCGCTGGCATCCAGCGACTGTATGCCACGCTCAGCGATGCCATATCGCAGTACAAGCTGTGCATGCGCACACAGGTAAGATATGCCAAGCGCATCGCACCGCTGCAGCACAATGCCATGACCTATTTGAGCCATTTCCTCCAGGTGCTCTTCCTTGCAGTGGAGAGAGGTGAGGTCGAACGCCCTCTGATGGCGCTCTATGGCATCGATGCGGATTCGTTGGTGGTGCCGTATCTCAAGACTTCCGAGGCTGTGATGGAATGGGCTCCAAAGGTGATACAGGGCGAGAAGAAAAGGGTGAAAGAGGGTGGAAAACCCATCTTGTCGCCTCCCATTGGGGCGGTCGTCACCCATTTCGATGTGTTCAAGGCTTTGTTCGACGCACAACGGCAATACCAGACGCGCACCTCGAAGGCCTTGGCTGATATCACCGCCCTGCGGCCAGAGGTCGATGAGGCCATACTGAAGGTGTGGAACATGGTGGAGAAACATTTCGAGAACGAACCGCCCGAGACGCGTTTCAATCTGTGCCGGCAGTTTGGGGTGGTCTATTATTACCGTAGGCACGAGAAAAGGGTTTACTGATGAGATTCATCGACACACATATCCACCTCGACGGCGAGGAGTTCGACAACGACAGGAACGAGGTCGTCGAGAGGGCGCGGGAGGCCGGGGCACAGTATGTCTTCGTGCCGGCCATCGACTTGCCATCTGTCAAACGGGTGCTCGACGTCTGCCTGCAACATCCCGGATTCGCTTTCCCCATGATCGGACTCCATCCTGAAGAGGTGAGAGACGATTTCGAGGAGGTGCTTGATGCGATGGAGAGCATGCCCCTCGACGGGATGATCGCCATCGGCGAGATAGGACTCGATTTCTATTGGAGCCGCGAGTTCGAACAGCAACAACTGGTGGCCTTCGAAAGGCAGGTGAAATGGGCCTGCCGCACACGGCTCCCGCTGATGATTCATTGCAGGAAGGCACAGAACGAGATGGTGGCCATCCTCCGCAAATACAAGGACGAACTGCCTGGAGGGGTGTTCCACTGCTTCACGGGAAACCTGCAGGAGGCACGGCAACTCCTCGATTTCTCCAATTTCGTGCTGGGCATCGGAGGGGTGCTTACGTTCAAGAAAAGCCATCTGCCCGAGGTGTTGGCGCAACTCCCCACCGATCGGATCGTTCTCGAGACCGATGCTCCCTATATGGCTCCCGTACCGATGAGAGGAAAGCGTAATGAGAGTGCGCTCCTCGTTCACGTCATACACAAAATGGCTGAGTGCTGGGGCATCTCTGCCGAGCAGGTGGCCGACATCACCACGCACAATGCTCTGCGCATATTCCATATACAAGATTGAGGCCATTTTTTCCACCTTATCTAAAAAGCCTATGAAAGTCAAATTGTTTTTATTCATCGCATTCCTTTCTGGCCTTGGGGCTTGTTGCATGGCACAAGACCTGCGCCCCAAGGGCAAACTGGTGTATTTCGAATATACCGACTCGCTCAAGTCGGGATTACTCTTTGATAATTACAAGGCACGACAGCTCAGCGACGAGCGGGTCGAGGTATTTGTCTACGATTACTACGACAAGTTCGACAGCATCACGGTATATGGCAACCGCCAGCCGCTCGATTCCATTCAGCACGTGATCAATAATTGGATAGAATGGTTCCATCCAGACGGGAGACGTGCCCACGACCGCGAGACCAAGGGCCGGTTCCTGACCATCTTCGACAGTGGAGACACGCTGCTCATTCCCCAACTCGTTTGGAACTATGGCATGAAGGATATACAGCAGTATATGAAAGACTATTGCGCCTTCCAGTCCACCCAGATGCCGCTCGAAGAGCTTCGGGGCGCTATCCCGCCGGATGCGATATGGCACGATGGCTCCAAATTTAGGCGTTACTTCCCCCGTAAGGGCACTCAGGCTCGCAGATATAAGAATGCTTCCTATGAGTTTCTTGTCTTCAAGAAGGTGAAGACGGGAAAGGTGGAGGATATCTGGGTGAGGACCACATCCGACAAAAAGCACGACGATATCGTGAAGGCAAGGCTCGATATGCTGAGTGGTATCTACCAGAACGAGACGGGAAAGGCGGTCTTCGGACAATTCAACTCGCATGAAGTGAGTAATTCAGACCCTGGTTCCGACCTCCGTATCAGATGCAGGTATTCTTATGATGGGGTGCTTTTCACCGATACCATCGATTGGGGATTCAAACGTATACAAAAGGTCAACCCACCCAAGGACGCACCTCCGGGATGGGGTGGGGCAGGGGCTTTCTCCGGACCCACCACATGGACAGTGCGGTTCACTAAAGACGGACTGCATGTCGAGGAGGTGGAAACGGGAATCAATTGTCCGACTGAACCTGCTTTTGGAAAAGTATTCAATCTCAAGAAGATACGTGGCCCTTATTGGTACTCCTCCGACCCATGGGCCATCACCCTTGCCCAACCCATCACGAAGGGACAACTATCCATTCTCTCCACTGTACAACTGCGGGAGATGCTAGAAGAGTTCGACCGGCGTCATGCCGATGGCTCGAAACCTACTGAATTGGAGCAACTCAACAAGTCGTTCATCCAAACCTATCTCAGTAGGCAAAAAGCAAAATAAACGGTTCTTTCTTCCTTATTCAAAAAAAATGACTTACCTTTGCATTCGGAATGAAAGAGGATACTCTCCTGCTTGTCGCCCTGCGATGCGGGATTTCAACCTATTTTTCCTAACTGAATCGAATAAATAATTCAAAATGCTGAAGATAAGACAAATCATATTGCTTTGCACCTTGGTCGCCCTCTGTGCCTGCAACTCCGACAAGAAACGTATACAGACCTATATCGATAATTTCCATCCCGACTCAGAAATAGAGTTGGATGGCGACGTCGTTGTCGATTCTACATTCTGTCCGCTCGCCGCACTCGATTCCGCCTCGCTTGTGCTGTTGTCGCATCGCATGAATCTTCTCAGCCTGCTCGACGTCAATCCCGATTCGGCTTTTGCCCTGGCACGCCAACTCAACCAGAAATATAACGACAGCTCGTTTGCCAATATCGCCTATCCCAAAGGCCCCAACAACTGCCTTTCATATCAGGTGAAATGCGTGGTCGACGGACGAGAGCGCTATGTGGTCTTCTTCAAAAATGCCAATGAAGATGTTATCGAGAGCAGTTCAATCGAAGTGGATGAGGCCGTCGACAGTCTGATGTCGAGTTTTACCATGCTGAGAAATGGACTCCAGATTATCCTCAAAGATAGCAAGGCTCCAGCCGAAACCAAAAAGAAAGCCGACAGCGAAAAACGTGAGAAGTCTTCCAGCGAGGAACCTCAGGCCGAAAACGCCTCCTCCGACAACGGAGCCCAGGAAGACGAACGCCCCGCTGAATAAGTCGGCCTCCCGAATGGGTTATAGACATTTTTTATAAAATTGTGGCCAATAATGAGCCCCAGAAGTATTATTCCAACTTCTGGGGCTCTTTTAGTATAAATCTTGAAGAAAAAGTTGATGTTCGCTGTAGATTGCACCGCCAAACCTCAAATCTCAAACCTCAAACCTCAAACCAATCTCATTGTATATCCAATTCGGATATCATCTTTCGGTATTTCTTTCCAAACTCACTCTGTGAGATTTCCTTGCCATTCTCATCGTAGAAATGCGATTGCTCGGTCTTCTCCGTGGCGTCAAACTTGTAGATGGCGGCTGTCTGGCCATTGGCATGGGTGATTCGCATCGCGGTCTTCTTGCCGTCTTTCAGTTCGATGCACATTCGGTGAGCCTCGTCCCACACCTCACCCGAGAACTTCGCGTCGTCGTTCACAACGAGGTGGTTGGCGTCGGTCATCTTGATATCGTCGGTCTCAAAACTGGCTTGCTTTTTCTGGCACGATGCTGCAAGCAGCAGGGCACCGCAAAAAACAAAAATCGTTAGTTTTCTCATCGCAGTAAAGGATATTTGATGGATAATCGGTTCTGTTGTTCTCTTACACGGCATCATAGGTCGAGCACCAACTCCACTGGACAGTGGTCGGAGCCCATCACCTCGGTGTGGATCTTCGAGTCGGCCACCTGGGCAAACAGACGGTCGGATACCACGAAGTAGTCGATACGCCAACCTGCGTTCTTCTCGCGGGCACGGAACCGGTACGACCACCACGAATAGGTCACTTGTTCGGGATATAGACGGCGGAAGGTGTCGGTGAATCCCGAAGAGAGCCATTCCGTGAATTTCCCGCGCTCCTCGTCGGTGAAACCGGCATTGCGGCGGTTGGTCTTCGGATTCTTCAGGTCGATCTCCTCGTGGGCCACGTTCAGGTCGCCACACACCACGACGGGCTTTCTGGCATCGAGCGACAGCAGGTAGGCGCGGAAGTCATCTTCCCACTTCATGCGGTAGTCGAGGCGGCGTAGACCGTCTTGGGCATTGGGCACATATACGTTCACCAGAAAGAAATGCTCGGTCTCAAGGGTGATGACACGGCCCTCGTGGTCGTGCTCGTCGATACCGATGCCATAGGTCACCGAGAGTGGGGTGTGGCGGGTGAATATGGCAGTACCCGAATATCCTTTCTTGTCGGCGTAGTTCCAGTATGCCTCATATCCATCGAACTGTATGTCGAGTTGGCCGGCTTGCATCTTGGTCTCCTGCAGACAGAAAAAGTCGGCGTCGAGCGCCTTGAACGACGTTTCAAACCCTTTTCCCACGCAGGCGCGCAAGCCGTTCACGTTCCATGATACCAGTCGCATGGCTATTTGTTTCCGTAAAAGTAAATCACTCGGTTCAGGGTTGTCGTAATACCGTCGACCTCTATCTCGCCTAGGAGGATATACACCAGAATCTTGTTGGCACGGTATTCTCCAATGGGATAGTAGATGGCGGTCATGCCATAGGGGGTGGTGTTGGTCACTTGGTTGCTGAACTTCACCTTGATGGAGTGCTGTTTCTCATCACTGTCGGTGAATGTCTTCTGCAGTTCGTTTTCTGAATTCGGAATGGCCCAGAACGTATAGTAGTCTTGCAAATCCACGTTGTTGACGTAGAAATGGAGCACATCCCTGAAGATGCCGTCGCCGGCTATGCTCAATACGTTGCGCACGCTCTCGGTCGACACGCCACACGACAGTATCTCATAAGGGAAGTCGTAAACGGTGAAGACGGAGTCGGGGGCACTCACGCTGCAACTCACCTCAACGGAGTCGACGCGGGCGCTGTCGTTCACGAAAAACAGATGACCGTTATAAAGACCTGCCATATTGGCCATCATCGCACTCTTCTCTGCAGACGTGAGCGTCTTTATCGTATTCTTGTTGTCGTCATCACTCAGACACGAGGTCATCGATAGGCCCACCACTGTCATACACAGGGTGAGCATCAGTAAATTTCTCATTCTTTTCATATTCTTCTAGTTATTTCATTTTCCAATCAGTTTCATAAATTCCTCACGAGTCTTTGCCTGGTTGAAGGCACCGCAGAAATCACTCGTCGTGGTGACGGCGTTCTGCTTCTCCACGCCGCGCATCTGCATGCACATGTGCTTGGCCTCCACCACTACCATCACGCCAAGCGGATGGAGGGTCTCTTCGATACATTGCCTGATTTGCTGCGTCATGCGCTCCTGCACCTGCAACCGGTGGCTGAAGATGTCCACCACACGAGCTATCTTGCTCAGGCCCGTGATGTAGCCCTTGGGGATATAGGCCACGTGCACCTTGCCGTAGAAGGGCAGCATGTGGTGCTCGCACATCGAGAAGAAGTCGATGTCTTTCACAATCACCATCTGGTTGTATTCCTCGGCGAAAAGGGCATCGGTGAGCACCTTGTGGGCGTCCTGGCTATAGCCGCGGGTCAGTATCTGCATCGCTTTTGCCACACGCATAGGGGTCTTTTGCAGTCCCTCACGGCTGGGGTCCTCGCCCAGGAGGCGGAGTATTTCGCTATAATGGGTGGCGAGGGCTACAAGGCCCTCGCGGAATTCTGTCTCAGGATTCATGTCTTGGTCGTTGACTTTACTATTTGCCTACGGTGATGGTGGTCTTCACTACGCAGGCCGACTTGTAGCCTAGTTTCTTCATCTTCTTCACCATCTCGGTAGCATCGTCTTGCTTGTTGAAGTTGCCTAGACGGCAGCACCAGCGGGGGGAGTAGAAATGCACGTAGATGGGATAGCCGGGCACCTGGGTCTTCAGCTTGGCGCCTATCTCCTGGGCCTTGGCACGGTCTACACGGGTGTTGGCTCCGGCAAACACTTGCACACGGTAGCCGGTCACCTTCTTGCTGTTCGACATCAGTTTCTTGCGCGAGTCGCTCACGGTGGCGTTCTCCTCAAACTCCTTCAGTTTCTTGGCTCTGACGGCTTCACGCTTCTTTTTCTCTATCTCGCGGCGCTCTTTGTCGCGGGCTTCGTCCTCACGGGTGCTGCTGCGGGGACGCTCACGGTAGCCCGACTCCGAGCGCGACTCGCTCGAACGGGCCTGACTGCCCTCCTGGCGGGCAGGAGTGCTCTCCTGGCGCTGTTCTTGAGGGCTGTTGGCTTCTTTCTTGCCACCATTGACAAGTTTGCTGATGTCGTCGCTCTGCTTCACCGACACAGAACCGCCCTTGTCGTCTTTCTGAAGATGATCGAGGAAGGTCTGCGACTGTGCGCCCAGCGACATGCACAATGTGGCTGCCATGATGGCGATGGTCTTTCTCATCTCTGAATGTTTTGTTTGCCCATAGGGGACATGGCCCCGGGGCGGGGTGGGAGTTTCTGCTGTCTCTTCGAGACAATGGTATCTTCGGGGCCTTGATGACCAAGGCCCCGAAGTGTGGGTTTCATTTATTTCCAAGCATCAATGATGCCTTTGAAGTCGGCGGCTTTCAATGAAGCGCCACCAATCAGGCCACCGTCGATGTCGGGCTTGGCAAACAGTTCCTTGGCGTTGCTGGGCTTGCAGCTGCCACCATAGAGGATGGAGGTGGCATCGGCTACCTCGGCACCATACTTCTCGGCAATCACGCTGCGGATGTATGCGTGAATCTCCTCAGCCTGCTCGGCGCTGGCGGTCTTGCCGGTTCCGATGGCCCAGATGGGCTCGTAGGCAATGATGATGTTGCTGAACTCCTCAGCGGTCAGGTTGAACACGCTGCCTTCGAGTTCGGCTTTCACCACCTCGTTCTGCTTGTTGGCCTCGCGCTCCTCCAGGCTCTCGCCGATGCAGAAGATCACCTTCAGGCCGTTAGCCAGTGCCAGCAGCACCTTCTCTTTCAGGATCTCAGGAGTCTCGGCGTAGTACTCACGACGCTCCGAGTGACCCAGGATCACATACTGTGCGCCTGTGCTCTTCACCATTTCGGCCGATACCTCGCCGGTGTAGGCGCCCTTGTCCTTGTCGGCGCAGTTCTCAGCTCCCAGACCAATCACGTCTTGGTTGAGGAACTGGGCGATGCTGGCCAGGTGGATGAATGGGGTGCAGATCACCACGCCGCAGTTGGGCTTGTCGGCTGTAAGGGTGTCGTTCAACTCTTTTGCCAATGCGATACCGTCTTGCAGGTTCTTGTTCATTTTCCAGTTGCCTGCTACAATTTTCTTTCTCATTGTTGTTTCTTTTGTTTTGAATTGTTGATGTGAGTTATATTGTTTCTGTTGTTTCAGATGCTTCTGTTGTTTCTGTTGTCTTTGTCGTTTTCCGTCCGCGGCGGTTCTTCCTGCGTTGCAACCATCGGGTCCATGCCCAGAGGCGGTCGGCAATGGTCAGGATGCTCAGCGGAATGGCGAAATAGAGCAGTATCTTCGCGATTTTGCTCATCGGGTTCTCCTCGGGCAGATGCCCGATGTTGAGCTGGTCGAGCGGAGCCGTCAGTTCTTCTGCCCTTGGCAGGAAATTGTGGCTCCATTTGCGCACCACCTGCCCGTCCTTCAGCAGCAACAGACCGGGATTGCTGCGGATGATGGTCTTCAGCGTCGTGGCGTCGCACTGGCAGAAGGGGTATTCGGCACCCGTCAGGTCGCGCCAGTGGGCTATGCCGTTCTCGTCGCTCGAGGTGAGGCCATAGAAACCATAGCCATGGTCCTGGCTGTACTCGTATATCTGGTCGATGTTGCCAAAATTGCTGTCGCTGGCATATTCGAGCAGGGGGGCAACGAGCAGGAAGGTGTAGTTCGTGTCGGCGAGCACCTCGTCGGTGATATCGTCACCGGTGTCTATCCGCTCCAAGGCAAAGTCGTGGATGGGGGGCTGGTAACCCTCGCTCACCGTGATGGTCTTGCTGTCGATGAAGGTCCACGTCGAGTCGGGATAGTCGGCAAGGCTGAATTCCTTCCGCACCCCGTCTTTCTCCATGATGAACGTGGTCTCAAACTGAGGCTGCTCGGCCGAGTCAGGTATCTCCATGCCCTTGCGGATGTCGGCTCCCACATGATAGGGCCTGAAGTCGAACAGGGGCAGGTCGTAGAGGCAATACACGCTGGTGGCCACGATGAAGACCACGGTATAGTTGATCACAATGCCCTGGTTGGTCTTCGAGATAAACCTCACCATCTTCAGGGCATAGCGGCTCACCACAAGGGCGGCGGCCAGCAACACGAGGTTCTTCAGCAGCGTCTGCCCGTTGGTCAGGTGAACGGCGTCGCCAAAACAGCCGCAGTCGCTGATGGGGTCGGCAAGCCAGAGCCATAGCGAGATGACGGTCATGATGGCCATGAGCGCCAACGTGAGGCGCGACACCAACCTGCGATGGATGGCGAACAGGAGGAAGATGCCCAAGCTGAACTCCAAAGCCGACAGCACAATCGACATGGTCAGCGTCATCCAGTCGGGCAGCAGACCGGGCATCGACAACGCATTCAGGTAGTCTTGTATCTTGTATTGGGTGCCCAACGGGTCGATGGCCTTCACAAACCCCGAGAGGATAAGGGTGAGCGCCAGCACCAGGCGGCACAGGTTCACGAGCAGGGCACTAATCTTCTTCACTGAGCTTGATGATGCCAAACATGGCATAGTTGATGATGTCCATATAGTTGGAGTCGATGCCTTCCGACACCAGGGTGGCTCCGCCTAAGTCTTCTATCTCCTTCACACGCTGCAATTTGGTGAGGATAAAGTCGGTGTAGCTGCTCACGCGCATGCCACGCCATGCCTCGCCGTAGTCGTGGTTCTTGCGAAGCATCAACTGCAGGGCGGTGTCGGCGTGACGGTCGTAGAGCGCCAAGGCTTCCTCCACGCTCAGGTCGGTGTGGTCGGCATAGCCTTGCTCGAGTTGTATCAGTCCCACGATGCCGTAGTTCACCAGGGCGATGAACTCGGGGCGGATACCCTCGCCAACAAGCGACTCTCCCGTCACCTCCAGGGTGCGGATGCGGCATGCCTTGATAAACAGCTGGTCGGTGAGCGACGAGGGACGGAGAATGCGCCAAGAGGCTCCGTAGTCGTGGAGCTTTTTCGCAAAAAGCGTGCGGCACTCGTTCAGGGCAGCGCGAAACTGGTTCTCGGTCTTCTTCAAATCTTGCATGACGTCTGTCTTTTCGTCAGGGGCATCACAGGTGGCCCCTTTATCAGATTGCAAAGTTACGCATTTTTTGTGAACCCAACAAATATGATGTGTTTTTTTCACTTTCATTCAAAAATGCACCGCACAGCCTGACGGCCGAAGATACTCACGTTCGGAAATGCTCAAATAAATTTGGCATTTCGCTCACTTAATCGCATTCTTTGGCCTGACGGCCGAAGATACTCACGTTCGGAAATGCTCAAATAAATTTGGCATTTCGCTCACTTAATCGTATTCTTTGGCCTGACGGCCGAAGATACTCACGTTCGGAAATGCTCAAATAAATTTGGCATTTCGCTCACTTAATCGTATCTTTGCACCACTTTTTGAATCATTCCCGTATGAAATTATACTCTGACGCCGAACTGGCAACGATTCTCGACAAGGATATTTTCCACCGCATCTCCGAAGTGGCCGACAGCCTCGGAGTGGAATGCTATGTGGTGGGAGGATACGTCAGGGACATCTTCCTTGAGCGGCCTTCCAACGATATCGATGTGGTGGTCGTAGGGAGCGGCATCCAGGTGGCCAAAGCGCTCAAGGAAAGCCTTGGGAAAGGGGCTCACCTCTCCGTATTCCGCAATTTCGGGACGGCGCAGGTCAAGTATAAAGATATGGAGGTGGAGTTCGTGGGCGCCAGGAAAGAGAGTTACCGTCACGACAGCCGGAAACCTATCGTGGAGGACGGCACGCTCGAAGACGACCAGAACCGTAGGGATTTCACCATCAATGCCATGGCCATCTGTCTCAACAAAGACCGCTTTGGCGAACTCGTCGACCCCTTCTATGGCATCGACGACCTGGCCGATGGTTTCATCCGCACGCCACTCGACCCCGATATCACCTTCTCCGACGACCCGCTCCGTATGATGCGGTGCGTAAGGTTCGCCACACAACTCAATTTCTATATCTACGACGAGACGTTCGAGGCGCTGGAGAGAAACCGCGACCGACTGAAAATCATCAGTGCAGAACGGATAGCCGACGAACTCAATAAAATCATGCTTGCCCCCAACCCAAGCAAGGGCTTCTACGACCTGCACCGCTGTGGACTGCTCCAACTCATCTTGCCCGAGATTGAACTGCTCGACAACGTGGAAACCAGAAACGGAAGGGCACACAAGAACAATTTCCATCATACGCTCGAGGTGTTGGAGAACGTGAGCAAAAAATCCGACAATCTGTGGCTCCGGTGGGCGGCCTTGCTGCATGATGTGGGCAAACCCAAGAGCAAACGGTGGGACCCCCTCGTGGGATGGACTTTCCATAACCATAATTTCATTGGAGCCAAGATGGTGCCGCAAATCTTCAGACGGCTCAAACTGCCACTCGACCAGAAGATGCACTATGTGGAGAAACTCGTCAACCTGCACATGAGGCCCATCGCCATTGCCGACAACGAGGTGACCGACAGCGCTGTGCGCAGGCTACTCTCTGAGGCTCAAGACGATATCGACGACCTGATGACCCTTTGCGAGGCCGACATCACCAGCAAGAACCAGGTGCGCAAACAGCAGTTTCTCGACAACTTCGTGATGGTGCGCGAGAAACTCGCCGACCTCGTGGTGAAAGACTACAAACGCCTGTTCCAACCTTGTGTCGATGGCGAGGAAATCATGCGTATGTTCAACTTGCGGCAGGGTAGGGCAGTGGGCGAACTCAAGACGTTCATCAAAGAGGCCGTACTCGATAATCAGGTGGAAAACGACCCCGAGGCATTGAAGACATTGCTTGTGAAAAAATTTGAAGAATTAAAAGCCAATGGCATTATCACAGAGAAGGATTTCAACTGATTCCTTCTCTTTTTTTGTTTTTCTTGAAGTCCTTAGTGTCCTTAAGGTCCTTTAAGTCCTTAAGGCTTTAAAGTTCTTAGTCTTTCATGGTCACCCTCAATTTTGTTATAATAATAATTGTTAAATCTCTACTCATAATATTTAAAATCCCCTATAATTAATGTAAATTTGCATGCCGAAAACCCAAAGTGTTGTTTTGAGTTTTCTCCAATTGGAATTTTTTAAATGTATTATTAGATATGAAAAAAAACAAAATCTTCTTGCTAGTAGTTGCTACGGCATGTCTTGTGGCATGCGGTGGTAAAAAAGGAGGTATGAACTTTGGCGACAACGAGTTTCCTGTAGTGACAGTCGAAACTCAGTCGGCAGGTTCTCAGACCACCTATCCTGCCACGATCAAGGGCGTGCAGGATGTTGAAATCCGACCTAAAGTCTCAGGATTCATTACGCGTATCAATGTGAAGGAAGGCCAGAACGTGGCTGCAGGCCAAGTGCTCTTTGTCATCGACAACGAGACACTGAAGGCCGCCGTACGCCAGGCTCAGGCCGCCGTAAACCAGGCTCAGGCCACCATCGCACAATGCAAGGCCACCATCAATACCGCCGAGGCTGGATTGGCCACGGCAAAACTTCAATACGAGAATTCTCAGCAACTCCACGCCAACAATGTGATTGGTGATTTCGAACTGGCTACCGCCAAGAACACCTATACCAGCGCACAGGCCCAGGTCAACCAGGCCCAGGCCGGTCTGAAGCAGGCCGAGGCTGGTCTGGCTCAGGCTCAGGCCGCCCTCGCTACGGCTCAGGAGAACCTCAGCTTCTCTTATGTGCGGAGCCCGTCGAGCGGTGTGGTGGGCACCATCCCATTCAAGGTGGGCGCCCTCGTGAGCGCTTCCAGTCAGACACCGCTTACCACGGTGTCGAACATCAGTGCCATGGAGGTCTACTTCTCCATGACCGAGAAAGACGTGCTCGAGATGACCAAGGCTTCGGGTGGTCTCAATGCTGCCGTGAGCCAATATCCTACGGTGAGGCTGAAACTCGCCGACGGCTCCATCTACGCCCACCAGGGCAGGGTGGTGAAGATGAGCGGCGTCATCGACTCTGGAACGGGTTCGGTGCAGGTTATCGCCAGCTTCCCCAATCCTGAGCACCTGCTCAAGAGCGGTGGCTCGGGCTCCATCATCGTGCCTCACGACAACCACTCGGCCATCGTCGTGCCACAGTCGTGTGTCTCCGAGGTGCAAGACAAGCATTTCATCTATGTCGTAGGTGCCGACAACAAGGTGTCGTATACCGAGATCAAGGTCGACCCGCAGAACGATGGCGTCAACTATGTGGTGACCGAAGGACTGAAGGTGGGCGACAAGTATGTGTCGAAAGGCATCACCAAACTCTCCGACCAGATGGAGATCAAACCCATCACTCCGGCAGAGTATGAGAAGAAAATCAAGGACGCCGAGCAACTGGGCGAGGCCCAGGGCGACGCCAAGAAACTCAAGAAAGCACTGGGCATGTAACCCCGTGGGATAATGTCTGTAATACTGTAATAGAAAGAGATTATGACTTTTACGAATTTCATAAAACGGCCGGTGCTCTCTACCGTGATATCGGTGCTCATCGTTATCCTGGGTATCATCGGTCTTGTCACACTGCCTATAGAGCAGTATCCTGATATCGCACCGCCTACCGTTGTGGTCTTCACCTCTTATCCAGGTGCTGATGCCGAGACGGTGAAAAACTCGGTGCTCGCACCGCTCGAGGAGAGCATCAACGGTGTGGAGAACATGACCTATATGACGTCGTCGGCCACCAACTCGGGCTCGGCAAGCATCTCCGTCCTCTTCCGTCAGGGTACCAACGCCGATATGTGCGCCGTCAACGTGCAGAACCGCGTGAGCCAGGCACAGGGCCTCTTGCCCGCCGAGGTTACACGCGTGGGTGTCACCGTGATGAAACGACAGACTTCACAGGTGATGATGTTCACCCTGACGTCGAAAGATGGACGTTACGACGATCAGTTCCTTACCAACTACTCCAACATCAACGTCATACCGGCCATCAAGCGTATTCAGGGTGTGGGCGACGTGCAGAGCCCGGGTATGAAATCCTACTCCATGCGTATCTGGCTCAAGCCCGAGCTCATGAAGCAGTACAACCTCATGCCGTCCGACATCTCCGCGGCACTCGCCGAGCAGAATGTCGAGGCCGCACCTGGTGCTTTCGGTGAACAGAGCAAGGTGGCCTACGAGTATGTGATGCGCTACAAGGGACGCTTGAAGACGGCCGAGGAGTTTGGCAATATCATTATCAAGAATGATGCCAACGGACAGACCCTCCACCTCCGCGACGTGGCCAAGGTGGAACTCGGCGGACTGCAATACACGGTGTCGATGAAGAACAACAACCTGCCTTCTGTCATGGGTATGGTGCAGCAGATTGCGGGCTCCAACGCCAATGATATTGCCAAGCAGGTAAAGGCCGAACTCGAGGAGCAAGCCAAGAGCTTCCCACCGGGAATGGAATATAAGATCAACTACGACGTAACCGAGTTCCTCTATGCATCTATCGAGGAGGTGGTCAAGACGCTTATCATCACCTTGTTACTCGTGTTCCTTGTGGTGTACATCTTCCTCCAGGACTTCCGGTCGACGCTCATCCCGATGATCGCTGTGCCTGTGTCGCTCATCGGTACGTTCTTCTTCCTCAAGGTGTTCGGATTCTCCATCAACCTGCTCACCCTCTCGGCGCTGCTCTTGGCCATCGCCATCGTGGTGGATGATGCCATCGTGGTGGTAGAGGCGGTGCACGCCAAACTCGATATGGGATACAAGAGCGCGCTCACGGCGTCGATCGATGCCATGAACGAGATTTCGAGCGCCATCATCTCCATCACCCTCGTCATGGCTTCGGTGTTCATCCCCGTGTCGTTCATCGGCGGCACATCGGGTACGTTCTACCGAGAGTTTGGTGTCACCATGGCGGTGTCGATCTTCATCTCGGCGCTCAACGCGCTCACCTTGTCGCCGGCCCTTTGCGCCATCTTCCTCAAACCTAAGAACGAGGACGGCTCGGAGCGCAAGATGGGATTCATCGACCGAGTACACACTTCATTCAACACCTCTTATAATAAGATTCTGGGCAAATACCGCAAGGGTGTGACCCGCATCGCCCACAAGCCCATCCTGGCCATCATCGCTGTGGTGGTGGGTATTGTGGCGCTCATTGCCACCATGGCCACCACGAAGACCGGACTGGTGCCCGACGAGGACACAGGTACGCTCTTCTGCACCATCTCCATGCCACCGGCTACGAGTGTGGAGCGCACGCGCGAGGTCATCGACCAGGTGGATGCCATGCTGGCCAGCAACACGGCCATCCAGAGCCGCGAGCAGATCCAGGGCTACAACTTCATCGCCGGACAAGGCTCCGACCAGGCCACCTTCATCATCAAGCTCAAGCCGTTCTCCGAGCGTGGCATCACCGAGGGGGCCATGGCTGTGTTGGGTATGATCTACAAGCAGGCTGCCGAGATCAAGGATGCGCAGATCCTGGCTTTCTCACCGCCTATGATTCCCGGATTCTCGGCCAACAATGGTGTGTCGGTCGTGATGGAGGACCGCTCGGGCGGTAGCCTCGACAGGTTCTTCCAGGTCACAAAAGACTATCTGGCCGAACTCAACAAGCGTCCTGAGATACAGCAGGCCATGACATCGTACAACCCCAGCTATCCTCAGTATATGATTGATGTCAATGTGGCCAAGTGTAAGCAGTCGGGCATCTCGCCCACCACTGTGCTTTCCACATTGCAGGGCTATTATGGTGGTCTCTACGCCTCCAACTTCAACTCCTTCGGAAAACTCTTCCGCGTGATGATTCAAGGCGAGGTGGAGAGCAGGGAGCGCCCAGAAGGACTGAGCAATATCTTCGTGCGCACTCCTGCGGGCATGTCACCCATCACCGAGTTCTGCTCCATCGAACGTGTTTACGGACCTTCCAACATCAATAGGTTCAACATGTTCACCAGCATCAATGTCACCGCTACCGTGGCCGATGGTTACTCCACCGGTGAGGCCATCAAGGCGGTGCAGGAGGTGGCCAAGGACTATCTGCCCGATGGATATGCCTACGAGTTCTCCGGACTTACTAGGTCGGAGAGCGAGTCGAGCAACTCGACCATGCTCATCTTCGTGCTCTGTCTGATGTTCGTCTACCTGATTCTCTCGGCACAGTATGAGAGCTACATCCTGCCGCTGGCAGTTATCCTGTCCATCCCGTTCGGTCTGGCAGGCGCTTTCTTCTTCACCGAGATCACAGGCCACAACAACGATATCTACATGCAGATCTCGCTCATCATGCTTATCGGTCTGTTGGCCAAGAACGCCATCCTTATCGTGCAGTTCTCGCTCGAGAGGCGTGAGACGGGTATGGCCATCTCATGGTCGGCCATCCTCGGTGCTGCGGCTCGTCTGCGTCCTATTCTCATGACATCACTCGCCATGATCATCGGTCTGTTGCCTATGCTCTGGCCGTTTGGTGTAGGCGCTCACGGCAACAACACCCTGGGCTATGCGGCCATCGGCGGTATGCTCATCGGTACATTGTGCCAGATCTTTGTGGTGCCGGCTCTGTTCGTCATCTTCCAGTCGCTGCAAGAGCGCTTCAGGCCCATGGTCTTCGAGGATGACGTCAACGAGGATGTGGCTACCGAGCTCAAGCAGTATGTACACCATCCAACAACCTACAAAGTGGAGGAATAACATTATGAAGAAAATCAATATATTGCTCATGGCAGTGGGCACCGTGGTGGTGACAAGCTGCGGACTCTACCAGAAATATGAGCGGCCCGATGTCAACACAAAGGGAATCATCCGCGACAACGTGTCGCTCACCGACACGCTCGTCTCCACACCCGACTCCCTTACCTTCGGCAACCTGCCCTGGAGAACCGTGTTCACCGACCCGCAGTTGCAAATCCTCATCCAGCAGGCGCTCGACAACAACCCCGACTTGCTCAATGCGGCGCTCAACGTGCAGATGGCCGAGACACAGCTCAAGGCGGCCCGACTGGCATTCCTGCCGCAGTTCACCTTCTCGCCCTCGGGAACCATCGCTTCGTGGGATGGCAACGCAGCCACCAAGACCTATCAGTTGCCTATCGCGGCCAGTTGGAATGTCGACCTCTTCGGCAACCTCCTGTCGCAGAAACGCAGCGCTCAGGTGCAACTGCTTGCCACCAGAGACTATCAGACGGCCGTGCAGACCAATATCGTGGCTGGTGTGGCCAATATGTACTACACGCTGCTCATGCTCGACCGTCAACTCGAGATTCTCAACGATATGCAGCAGCTCACTAAGGAAACTTGGGACATGATGAAACTGCAGATGGAGCTGGGCCGCGCCCGCTCTACCAGCGTGCAGAGTGCCGAGGCCAACTACTACTCGGTGCAGGCCCAGACAGTGGAGATGAAACGGCAGATCAGAGAGACTGAGAACGCGCTCTCGCTCGTGCTCGGACAACCGGCTCAGACCATCTCGCGCGGACGGCTCGAAAACCAGAACCTGCCCTCGAAGTTCAGTACCGGCGTGGGTATCCAGCTGTTGGCCAACAGGGCCGATGTGCATGCTGCCGAGATGTCGCTCGCTCAGTGCTTCTATGGCGTCGAGACGGCAAGAAGCAGGTTCTATCCCAGCCTCACCATCTCGCCCTCGGGCACTTTCACCAACAGCGGTGGCGCCGGCATCGTCAATCCGGGCAAATGGTTGCTCTCGGCTGTGGGTAGCCTCGTGCAGCCCATCTTCATGAAGGGACAACTCACCGCCGGACTCCGCGTGGCCGAGGCTCAATACGAGCAGGCTTTCAACAACTGGCAGAACGCCGTGCTCAAGGCGGGTGCCGAGGTGAGCGACGCACTGGTGCTCTACAACTCTTCCGACGAGAAGGCCCGTCTCGAGGCACAGCAGGTAGAGGTGCTCAAGACCAATGTCGAGCACACCAAGATGCTGTTCAAAAACTCTTCCAGCTCATACCTCGAGGTCATCACGGCCCAGCAGTCGCTGCTCAATGCGCAGCTCTCCAAGGTGAGCGACGAGTTCTACAAGATGCGTGCCGTGGTCAATCTCTACAATGCCCTCGGTGGCGGCGGTAAGTAACATTCAGGGCGGGTGCCAGAAGCCCGCCCCCTTACAAACTTAATTCGAAAAAGAATATGCCAAGTGATATAAGTCCAAGGGCCGAAATCGACCCAAGAGCCGTTATCGGAAACAACTGCAAGATATTCCCATTCGCCTATATCGAGGGCGATGTGGTCATCGGCGACAACTGCATCATCTTCCCGTTCACGAGCATCCTCAATGGCTCGCGTATCGGCAACGACAACAAAATCCATCAGGGTGCCGTCATCGGGGCGCTGCCCCAGGATTTCGAGTTCAGGGGCGAGAAGAGCGAGTGTGTCATTGGAAACAACAACATCATCCGTGAGAATGTGGTCATCAACCGTGCCACACACAATGGGTGCCAGACGGTCATCGGCGACAACAACTTCCTCATGGAGGGTGCGCACATCTCGCACGACACCAAGGTGGGCAACCACTGTGTCTTCGGATATGGAACAAAAATCGCGGGCGACTGCGAGATAGGCAATGGTGTCATCTTCTCGTCGAGCGTCATCGAGAATGCGGGAACGAGAGTGGGAGAGGGATCGATGATTCAGGCCGGAACCACCTTCTCGAAGGATGTGCCGCCGTTCATCATCGCTGGTGGCTCACCGGTGAAATATGGTGGTGTCAACACCACGATGCTCACTGTGAAGGGTGTCGGCGAGAAGGTGCAGAAACATATCGCCAATGCCTACCGCCTCATCTTCCACGGACAGACATCAGTCTTCGATGCCGTCAACCAGGTGAAGGAGCAGGTTCCCGACAGCGAGGAAATACAAATCCTCGTCAATTTCATCTCTGCTTCCAAGCGGGGCATCATCTCGAAAATGTAATTGAAGTTTCGCATTCGCTGCACATTTAGGAGTTCAGGAATTCAGACAATAGCACAGGCTTTCCCCCGTTGGGTTGGATGATAGTTGGCTATAGTAATGTCTGAACTCCTGAACTCCTGAATTTCTGAACTCCTTTCCAATATTCTTTTCCTTATTTCCCTAAGATGATTTCGATGATGGCTGTCACGTCAAGCATGTTGATCAGGCCATCTTTGTTTACGTCGGAATTTGTGAAGTAGAAGGACGATGGATTCTTGTTGAGAATGTAGTCGATAATGACGGTGACATCGATCATGTTCACAAATCCGTCGTTGTCGGCATCACCGGGGATACTTTCCTCGCCCAGGCTCGGGTCTTCTACGATGTGAGTGAACTGTCCCCAGAAGCTGTCGGCCTTGTACTTGGATTTGCTGCCGGAGGGTACGTATAGCGTCACTACGTCGTATTTATAATCGTCAAACATCATATCATAGAAACCTTCTTTTCCTTGGTCGGTGGCATCAGGCACTTTGGGTGGAGTCTTGCTGTGGAACTTGATCTTCTCAATCTGGTTTTGATAGCAATAGAATGTGCCTTCTCCTACGTAATTAACCGAAGAGGAAATGGTCAGCTCCTTGATAGTCGTATTGGCGAAAGCAAATGGGGTGATGCCCTTCACGGAATAGCTCTTGCCTTGATGGATGACGGAGCGGGGAATAGAAACCTGTGTTTTACTTTGGTCGGCTTGGGTGAGCAAGTATGCCGACAAGTCGGTGTCGTTCAAAACATATTTCAGGCCATTGGCAGTCACCGTATCGGTCATCTCTAGGATATGTCCGAAGTCTTTCCATGTGCTTGCGTCCTTGTATTTGCTCGCAGTAGCCTTCGGAACAAAGAGCCAGCAAAGGCCGAGGTTGATTCCACTGAAGGGATCAAGGTATTTCGACAACGTCACATTTGACGGCGAGGGCCAATGTACCATCACAGTGCGGAATTGAAAGGCATAGTTGAATGTCCCGTCTGCAAGATAGGTTACGGATGAGGGAATGGATACCCTGCTAAGCATGCATGTCTGGAATCCGCAATTGCCTAAGTCTTCTGTTCCCTCAGGAAAGTCTATGCCTAAGGATTTGAATACAGCACCATTGAAGGCCCAACCTCCGACTGTCTTGAATTGAGAGCCTTCCTCAAAGAGGATGGTCCCGATTTTTGCACCGGAGAATGAACTAAACGCAAACGATTTCACTGTCTTGGGAATTTTGAGAACACCAATATCGCTGTTGGTAAACGCATCGCTGCCTATCTGCGTCACGGTGTACTGTTTGTACTGATAAGTGAATTTTTCAGGTATAGTGATGTTGCCTTTGTAATAATCGTGCCTGTCGTTCCTGAATGTGACGGTAGCCGTTTGGCTGGTCTCGTCGAGGAAGTAGACGATACCGTTCACATCCACAGCCCCTTCTTGGATGAAGTCTACAATGTGGTTGTTCGAATAGGTATATTCCCCATCCTTCACTTCCAGGTCGACAAAGGATTGACGATTGTCTGTAAACAACAATTTTTGCCATTCATCGTTACCGGTGTAACGGGCTACGGGATATAGCATATAATTGCCGTCGGGCAAATCCGATGGTGCATAGAAGGAGTTCTTGTAACCCTCGTCAGCATAAGTGACCTTGTGGCTTTTCTTGTCTTCTATGGCCAATGCGGTTGTTACACCCTCAACAGGAAATACCGATCTTTCATGGATTTCGTTACACGTCAGCCATCCGTTTTTCTCTTCATAGACGAAATCGTTCGGGGTGCAGAAGAACACGATAGGGGTTCCACCCTCGTTTTTCTTGATACTGAAGTTGATACTTGGATTTTTATTGAAAAAGAGGGTCTGCATGGAGAAATATCCGTTGGTGTCGCCACCACCACCGAAATTGTAATGATAATAGCCATTGGTGTCTACTCCGTCGATAACCATGGCATGAGCTCCGATTTCACTGCCGGCTTCATAGAAAAGAGGACGGGCGTGGTTCAGTTCATCGAGAATGATGCTGTTCCACGTCTCTTCGTTGCAGTAATATCTTGACATGTACCCCATACTGGCATCATAATCAAAATAGGTGATGAGGGCCTTGTCCTGACCTCCCGCACCACTTCCAGATAATCCGTAGTTCATGTTGCAGGCATATCCCACATCGCGCATGAGCAGGGCCACGGCATTGATTGACTCCTTGCTGCTGTCCCATTGATAGGTGGGCGTCATTTTGTCCCACTGGTAGGTCGACTGGCTGAAGTCGACCGACAACGTCTGGCCATTCCACTCATAGCTGTGGCTCCCTTGGCCCTTTGCCGGCCATTTGTGGTAGTACATGATTTGTGCGGTAGCTGTGGCCGTGCAGCCGGTTAGACAATGTTGCCCGTCGATCATGGGGCACATTGTGTTGTATGGCCAGTTTTGGTCCCATGCTGTCTCACCCAATAGAGGGGCTATTGCTGTCTGCTGCGCTGCTTGGTGCGACACGATTTTTCCCGCATGTGGGTTGGCGCGCAGTTCGTCCACTTTTCTCGCACAGTCGTCGAGAATCATCTTCAGGTTGCAAGGGATATGGTCGGGGGCGATTTTCCCGGTATCGGAATAGCCCAGCACCTCGGGCATACGTTCGTCGCCACTCACGATGACGTATCCGCCGTTGGCCATGTCGTTGAAGATGAAGATCTTGTCGCCGCTGTTGGCGAGTCGTGGCGAGGGGGCTTTCCGTTGGGCTTTCTGCTGTGCTGAGACAGCGTTGCCCGTCCTATTGAAAAACGCCATAGCTTTCACGTAGGCTTGTTCCTGGCTCACTTTCTGCGCCGACAAGGGCAATGCCGTGGCACATAGGATGACTGACATGCAGACAACGGCAAATGATTTCTGTATTCTCTGAAGTTTCATGGCTATTAGTTTTGGTATGGTGATGAAAGCTTATATAAGAAGAAGGTGAAACGGTTTCACCAAATAATGCTATTTCAAATACAAAAATAGTTTTTACTTCTATGATTTGTCAAATGGAGCAGGGCGGTTTAATTATTTTTAACAATTCGCCATTCGGGTCGTTTTGCCAATGATTGATAAGATGTTTCTGGGTACTCCGAATAGTATTTGCTGAATACTTTTGCTATGACTTGAAAAAAAGTGTATTTTCCTGTAGTTTTTCGTATATTTGTGCGTCTAAAGGGTAAAATCATCTGAACAGAACAACAATGACAACAAAAGAAAAACAGTTTGCGCAGACTATCACGGAGCACAAGAGCACCATCTACACCGTGTGCTACATGTTCTCCAAAGATGCCGACGAGGTGAACGACCTCTTCCAGGAAACACTGGTCAATCTATGGCGCGGATTTGATGGCTTCGAGCAACGGAGCGACATCCGGACCTGGATTTACCGGGTGGCCCTCAACACATGCATCTCGATCGACCGGAAGAAACGGCGCTCGCCGTCTGTCGCGCTCTCGATGGATATCAATCTCTTCGAGGACCGCGACGAGGATACCAAGCAGGTCGATATGCTACACCAACGTATCTCAAGGCTGAAGCCTTTCGACAGGGCCATCGTTTTGCTGTGGCTTGAGAACCTCTCCTACGAGGAGATTGGACAAATTGTCGGCATTTCCACCAAGAATGTCAGTGTCCGCCTGTTCAGAATCAAAGAGCAATTAAAACAAATGTAAAACCTTTTAAACAACAAGAATCATGAATACCGAATTTGATGATATGCGCCAACAACTGAACATCCTGAAGGAGAAACTCCAGCACCAGGCCATTGTCAACGACCAGATTTTCCGTCGCTCCATGAAGCGGAACGTGATGAGCATCAACCGCCGTTACACGTTCATCAGCATCCTCTGCATCCTTACGATTCCTTATGCTTATTGGGCTTTTGTAGTGATGGCTGGCATGTCGTTCTATTTCTGGTTGGCTACTTTAGTGCTGTTGCTCGTGTCGTTCTGCTATACCATCTACAACGGGAGGAACCTCAACAGCAGGCTCGTGGAGCGTGACCTGGTAGATGCCCGGATGAAGGTGGCCAATGCCAAGAAACTGGATGCCGACTGGCTGATGATAGGTGTTCCTCTCGCCGTCATATGGTTTGCCTATTTCGTCTACGAGCAATACCGCATCAGCAATGGCGACGACTGGAAATACATGGTGACAGCAGGGGCCGTCGGTGCCGTCGTGGGCCTCGTCATCGGTCTGTGGCTCCATTTCAAGATACAAAGCGACTACAGGCAGATTATTGACGAGATCGATGATTTCACTTCCCAGTCAAATCTGACCAGGTAAAAAAGATTCATTCAGTGATAAAAAAACGAGGTGCCCGCAAGGGTACCTCGTTTTGTTGATTGCTGGTATGAATGGTGGTTAGTCGGCATAGTATGCAGCCCACAACACGAGGTCTTGGCGCACGTAGCCCACCTTGCCCTTGATGCTGATCTTATACCAACCATTCTTCTTTCCAAGGCAGTCGCACACGTTGTCGGGATAATCCTTGAGGTCATCCTCCTCGGTCATCTGGGCCACTACGGGATATTTGGTGCCAGGGCCTTTGCGCACGTTGATGTTGCCCTTCACGCCGTCTTTGCGATAGACGAATCCCTTGCCTTTCTCAGGAGTCCACACTTCCACCCGGTATCCTTTCTTCGGCACCTCCTCTTCCCAGTCCAATGGATTGGCAATATAGGTTGTGGCGGTCTGGCGGACATATTTGCCCACAAGGTCACCGTTGTCGGTAACCACTACTTTCATACTGTTGTTCAGTTGGGCATTGACATGGAGAACGCCCAACAATGCGATGAGTATCAGCAAGTACTTTTTCATGATGTTGTTTTTTAATGGTTTTGCGGAATAGGGGAGTGACCCTGCTTCAGCGCCTCTTCCAACTCCCTTACATCGGGCCGCTGGCGCAGGCATGGGGGCATGCTGTTGATGAGTGTAAGGCGCTGCTCGTCGGTAATGCCATTGAGGTCGGTGACGAGCAGGTAACCCAGTTCGTTGTCGATGTTCTTGCGGGCAGTCTCGTAGATGTGCCGTGTCAGTTTGGTGTAGCTCTCCTGAAGGGCCTGCTCCAACTGTTTGTCCTGCTCTTCGGTGGGCGTGACACCCGGCTCAAGTCCCATGAGCACAGAGAGCTGCTCTATCTCTTTCTGGAAGACGAAGGCAGAGTCGTTGAGCGTTTGAAGGGCATCGTTCACTTTGGTGCCCGAGACGCGTGAGGCACCGGCCACGGGCGATAGTTTCACTTCGATGGTGGCAGGTTCCAGAAAGAAGGCCTGCGCTACCGACATGTCTTTCGCACTGTAGATGAAGCACATGGCCATGCTGTCGGTCTGTCCGGTAAACTCAAAGTGGCTGTCCTTCACTGCGGTGCTCATCAGGGGCTTGCCTTCTTGCGGGTCGGTAGTCAGGTGGATGGTATCGCCGTCGGTAAAACCTTCTGCCGTTCCCTTTATTTTGAAAGAATCCGACTGGCAGGCCGCAAATAGTAGTGTTGCGGCTGCCAGTCGGAGGATATGTAATGGTTTCATAAATCAGTATGAAGCATCTCTTCTCCTCCCCACTTAGGGGAGGCCGGGAGAGGTTGTCACTATTTACACCAGGTACTGTGAACTGATGCTCTGGTTCGACACCACGCGGCGGATGGTCTCTGCAAACATGTCGGCCACTGAGATTTGCTTCACCTTCGGGCAACGGGCGGTGTAGGGGATGGAGTCGGTGAACACGATTTCCTCAAGTGCGGAGTTCTGCACGTTCTCGTTGGCTTTGCCGCTCATCACGCAGTGCGAGGCACAGGCACGCACGCTGGTGGCACCGGCATTCTTCATGATGTCGGCTGCCTTGGTGATGGTGCCGGCGGTGTCGACGATATCGTCGACGATCACCACGTTCTTGCCCTCCACATCGCCGATAATCTGCATGCTCTCCACCACGTTGGCACGGGCGCGGGTCTTGTTGCAGAGCACCAGGGGCACGCCCAGGTACTTGGCATAGGTGTTGGCGCGCTTCGAACCGCCAACGTCGGGCGATGCAATCACCATGTTGTCCAACCTGAGCGACTGCAGGTAGGGAAGCAGCACGCCAGAAGCGTAGAGGTGGTCTACGGGCACGTCGAAGAATCCCTGTATCTGGTCGGCATGCAGGTCCATCGTAATCACGCGGTCCACACCGGCCACGCTGAGGATGTCGGCCACCAACTTGGCGCCGATGCTCACTCTTGGCTTGTCCTTGCGGTCTTGCCGGGCCCATCCGAAGTATGGCATCACAGCGTTGATGGTGCGGGCCGAGGCGCGCTTGGCCGCATCAATCATCAAGAGCAGTTCCATGAAGTTGTCGGCATTGGGGAATGTGCTCTGCACCAGGAACAGGTCGCGTCCGCGGATCGACTCTTCATACGATACCGAGAATTCTCCGTCGGAGAATCTCGTGATTTGCAGTTTGCCTAACGGGCAACCCAGACTCTTGCAGATTTTCTCTGCCAGGTAGCGGGTGTTGGTGCCTGAGAAAACCAAGAAGGAATTTTCTTCTGTCATTGTTTGTTAATCTTTATTGTTGTATAGTGATTGACTTGTTTAACTGATGGCCGACCGCAGTCGCTCGAAATGGGTCAGTACGCTCTTGTAGTCGGTCTGGTTGTGGATGTCGAACAGGTTCCAGAGGTCGCCGCAGATGACCACGCCGCCAAATCCGAGGTCGCGCATCATCCGCACGCGGTCTATCGATATGCCGCCCAGGGCATACACATGCTTGTCGATGAGGCCCTGGCGCGAGGCGGCCTGCAGGTCGCTCATGGTGAAGGTGCTCTTCAGAGTGGGGTCGGAGAGGCTGTCGAAGATATTGTGCAGGAACACGTAGCGCGACTTCTTCTTAGCGGCCTTCAGCAGCGACAGGTCGTCGCACGAGCGGCTCAGGTTGCCACGATAGCCGTCGGGCTTCTCCATGGTGGCATCATCGAGGTGGATGCCGGCCAGCCCGAACTCTTCTTTCAAGTAAAAATGGTGGTGTACGGTGATACGGCGATGGGTGCTCTCGGGCAACAATGACAGCAGACGCTCCACATAGAGAGGCGACGAGTCGGGCTTGAATATGTGCAAGTCGTCGAGTCCCTCATCAAAAAGCGCTTCCAGTATTTTGTCTTCTTCCACAAAAAATGTGGGCCTTGTCATGATTGCAAGCTTCATGGGTTACAGAAGTGTATTTGTTTAATGAAAGGCGTTCCGTATCCTGTTCGCGTCGCAAAATTATGAAAAATATGCCATACTCGCAATGATAACGGGAAAAAAATGTTTTTGGATTGTACGTTTTCCGCATTCCCCCATTTTTGTTCTGTCACAGACATTCATGAGGCCTCATCTCCACTATGGCGTCTGTGGCTTCTTTCCTGGTCATTTGACCATTATTTTCTTCCCGTTCTGAATATAGAGGCCTTTTGATGGCTTGTGGGTGAGGATACGGCCCTGCAGGTCGAAGATGCGGTGGTCGGCTGCCGCTGAGCTGGTGATGGCCGGGATGCGGGCGGCATAGGCTTCCCATCCGCCTTCCAGGTCGTCGAGTGTGACCACGCGGGGGTCGTTCATGCACTTGTGCCACTCCTCGTTGCTGGTCTTGTTGACGAACCCGCCGTTCCAAGTCTGGTACCAGGGCATCCACCACGACCATACGGCCTCCTCGTCCACCTCTTTTTGGATGTCGGGGATAGGACCGTTTTCCGACAAGGCGATGATTTTCTTTCCCTGGGTGAGTTTCTGCAGGTTGTAGAACGTGGGGGCATTGCTCGAATAGTCGAAGTCGGGGTTGTAGATGTCGGCCGACACCACGTCGAACAGTTCGTCGCCAGGATTCCATTCGCTGTCGTTGGGGTCGGCATTCCACACCCAGATCACGTTGTGCACCCCTTTCACCCTGACCATCTCGTCGTAGACCAGCCTGTAGAGTTGTCGGAAGGGGGTGGCGCCTTCTCGTCCCCACCAGAACCATCCTCCGCTCGCCTCGTGCAACGGACGGAAGATGCAGGCCATGCCCTCGGCCTGCAACTCGAGGAAGTAATCGGCCACCACGTCGATGTCGGCGATGATGTTTTTATAGAGTGTCGACGAGGTGTTCCACGTGCCGTCGCTGTTCATGGCGTTGGTGATGCGCATGCTCGTCTGGTCGGTATAGAACTCGTCAGTCGACCTCGACGGGTCGCGCCAGTGCCAGGTAAAGGCGGGGAATCCGCCTCGGCGGTAGGTGTCCTTGGCCAGTGCAACGCTGCTGATGGTGTAGTCGCGCATCCAGTTGCTGGAAGCACTCTTGCCTGTGGCGTTCATGAAGTCGAAACCCACAAGGGCGGGATATTTGCCCGAGGCTTGGTAGACGGCCTTCACGTCGGCATGTTGCGTGACATTGCCGTTGGCCGTGGTCATATCGCCTGTCATGATGCCCGAGATCGACTTCGTGCCAAAATGCTGCAATAGGAAGTGGTACATCAGTCGTGCGGCATCGGTGGCCTCGGCATCCACTGGGGTGGGCGAGAGGTTGAAGGCCAGCGTCCCGTCGTCGGGCTGTATGCGCACATAGTCGATGTCATACCAGGTCCAACTGGGGGTGATGGTAAGGGTATTGGTTCCCTTCTGCATGAAGAAGAGGCCTACTTCCACCTCGTTGTATTGGTTGAGCCGGAAAGAGGTGCTGGTTTCGTTCACCTTGCAGTTCACCACCTTCTCGCCTCCTATACCGTTGCCAGCCACATAGACGGTGTATTTCCCTCCCTCATCCAAATTGATGGAGAAAGTCAAACGGGCATTCTCCTCGGTCATGCGCACGGCCATGCCACCAGAATAAACCCCATCATACACTACGTTGCAATGGTTGCGTTGGGCGTTCTCGGCTTCCCATTTGTCTTGTGCGGTCATGGTGCCGCACAAGCAGCACAATAAAGAGGCCAAAAAGATAGCCTTAAAGAGTCTCATACTGTAGTTTTTAAGTTAGTCTTGCCATCAATGGCGTTGTTTCTCGCCACAAAGATAAGGAAAAATGAACGTTGGGCAAAATGAGCACGCCTTTTTTTCCATCTTCTTCCTTTTCCTTCATTCTTCTCCTTCTTTTTCCTTCTTTTTAGTTTGCAAAATTGTTGTTATCGAGCACAATATGGCTAAAGTGAATTTTATCCCGTTTTGTTTTGCTGTTTTTAGAAAAATCATTAAATTTGTCACGATTTGAACTGCCCGCAAGGGCATGAGGGTCATTTTTACTGGTAAAAAGGACGTTTACGAACGTTATCTTCTACATCCGAATCTCGCAAATTCAAGACCAGAAGATACGCAACGGAGCGTCCACGTTGGGTGTATTATGCCCTTTTCTTGGCGGCGTCTGCTGTTAAGAAAGGTTTGTATAATATCTCACGGCGTGGGCTACTCGAGTTGCTTATCCTGGTCAAGGCGATGCGAGAGCCCGGATGTGGGATAGGCGGACAGTAGAGGCACCCACGTCTTTTCGTATCCGATGTTTCACAAGATTTTCCCTTTTGGTGTGCCAGGGAGTGAAAAGGAGAGGCTGCACCATGCCAATTGTCAATCAAAATGCTGGCAATAATCGAAAAGCAACTCCCAGCATACTTCAGTTCCAAGAAATTCGCAATAGTGTATTTGTGGATACCAACATTAATTGGCAGAGCCAAAAAGGCAAGTCTGTAATAAAGTTTGGCTGTAAATGTTTTGACGAGAATACAACCACTCTATTAAGACACGTACCATTTTCTTGGCTATACCACATGGTAGAAAAAAGAGAATTTACATTTGTCTCACCAAGCAAGTGGAACGATCCATTTGAAAACTTGTTTTATGAACCGAATCTGATGGTTGGGAATAGTTATGTTAATGGCTGTCTATGTTTCACATACGTCAGAAATGCTGGTGAAGACAGTTTGTGGAAGAACTACCAGACGGAGAACAAGGAACCTTTGACGAAATTGGATTATAATTTCATCAACCTGTTGGACCAATTGTCTGTTATGGCCATCAACAAGAAATGCTCCGTTTATGTAACTCTTGTGAATTATGACTACGACAGAAAAGACATAGTTAAGATGTGTCATTCTTCGGGTGGGAAGAAAGGTGTCTGTTATCATTCTCTTGAAGAATATCTTACCTATATGAGCATCAAAAGGAAAGCATTTGTCAACGAGAACGAAGTGCGATTCTTCTTGGTGTCAGACCATCATGACCCAGGCAAAACAGTCTTCAGTTTAAGCAATTTCGATGTAAAGTCGTGTATCAAACGAGTAACACTCCAACCTCTGCCTTTCATGTATGACAGCACGCGTAAGGAATATTACCATGATTTGCAGGATATATATCATCAAGGCATGAAAGACTGGATTCAAAATAAATTTGGCAGTTTCCAGCAATCACGTCTGTATGATCTCAAATAGGTAAACATCAAATATAGCACAAACAAATTGCGGAAATAACTGAAAAATGAAAGATATTAAATTTCTAATCCAAGGTGTTATTACTCCAGAGTTTATTGATCACTTAAAAAACTTCAACAAGGATATTACACCAACCTTGTGGGGAGAGTATATGACGAAAGGTTTGCCAATATCTATTTATATTGATTGGCTTAAAGAACAAACCAAGCAGCAAGAATCACAAATAATTGACAAATATTTGAAAAAGAATGAAATCGTTCTTCTTGACAGTTCTTCTAATGAGGTATATCAAAATGATGAAATCACAAACTTATTAGAAGAGATAAATGAGAAGTTGAATGATGAAACAAATAATCTTCAACAGATTAATAATCTAATTGAAAAATTGCAACATTTGCTTGAAAACATTTAACAGTCGTTACATCAATTCAATAATTCTAAAAACAATACAATTATGAAAAAACTTCTATTTTTATTGCTCCTCGTCATGACGATGCCCTTGACGATGATGGCGGATGACCCCGTGGAAATTGACGGGATTTACTATAATTTAATTCCGAAAGGCAAAATTGCTACGGTGACCAGTAATCCTAATCAATATACAGGCGACATCGTTATCCCTTCTACGGTATCATATAATAATGTTGTTTATAATGTGACGAGCATAGGGGAACGTGCTTTCTATAGCTGCACCGGCCTGACCTCCATCGACATCCCTGATGGCGTGACGAGCATAGGGAATGATGCTTTCTGTGAC
>Ga0256407_10001536_pt1 | contig 47833 bp, 41 predicted proteins | sample RumenRJG_04DNA_FD_193489 | JGI IMG/M metagenome (GOLD analysis project Ga0256407, IMG submission 193489) | Bovine rumen microbial communities from Lethbridge, Alberta, Canada - RJG_04 | ecosystem: Host-associated > Mammals > Digestive system > Stomach > Rumen | place: Canada: Alberta...
TCTCGATAGATGCTGCAACAGCCTTGAGAGGATTGGCAATGACCGCCTCAAGTATGATCGCAAGTGCCATAAAGACAACTATGCAAATGATTGTGATTATGATCGTAGTCTTCTTGGTGGAGTTGATACCCGAAAGAACGTCTGACGCATCAGCTGTAAGAACTGCAATATAGTGATCGTTCGCGCCTACGTAATATGCGGCAAATTTATCATCGTATGTTATACAGTCAGGTGTGGGATGCTCACCTGCCGCAAGTCTTGCCACAAGACCTTTTACAGCAGCATTCTCCACAGGATTCCCAATCTTGGACTCGTCGGGATGATAGAGCATCGTGCCTTCTTTATCCACGAAATAAATATATGCACTGGAAAGCTGCAGCCCGGAAACATCCGTAACCTTGGCAGCCATGTCATTGACAAAAGCACCGCCACCTACGAACCCTGCCGGCTGGCCGTCAATAAATACCGGATAGTACATCGACATGACAAGCTTACCTGAAGCCGGTGACGTTATGATACCCGTATTATATGTCCCGTTGGCTGCGAGCATGCTGTCCTGAAGGCTCGTAAGTCTGTCTCCTTCTCTCAGGGTCACGCCGATCATAGCTTCGCTCGGATGTGTTTTGGTCGTAGTTCCCCAATCTGCGATATAGAGTCCTTCCCATCCTTCAAGCTTCCCAAAGAAATCAAGAGTATACTGCTGAGCCTTTGCAGCTATTGCAGGATCGTTCGGGTTCTTCAACACTTCAGTTACTATCGGTGCTGAAGCAAACGCCTGAAGTGTATGTTCATTGGTTGCCACCGCTGAATCGAATGCCGCGCCGGTCCCCTCAATGATCGACAGTAAGGAGTTGCTTGTTGATTTTTCAAGTTCTGATGTACTCTTGCTGATCAGGACGATACTGAGAATGATCGAGGAAAACAGAAGCGGAATAAGGGCATATAAAAGAAGTGTCATACGCAGGTCAAGCTTGGACTTGTCCGACTTCTTTGATACCTTCTTCGGTGCACTCGATCGTTTTGTGTTAACATTAGCCATGATGATCCTCTCCTTGTATGATTATTTAGAACCTTATTATGACAATCATTATATTACCTTTTGCACATAAAATCAACAAAACTGATATGGTTTTTAGTGATTTTTATCAATAATTATTCTTTTGAAAAACGGGAAAGAAATGAATCGATACTCTCTCTTATGATATTTACGAAATCAATATCCATAACGCCTGCCACATATACATAAACACTGACCGCTATTGCAAGGACTGCAAAGACGATACCGATCTTGATCTCGATACGGCCGAGTTTGGTGAGGCGTTTTTTTCTGTATGCAAGACGGAGAGCGCCGAGAATGATGGCAAGTGCTGCGGGAACTGCACCAACCAGTACAAATGACATGACAAATCCGACTATTCCGAGAACAATAACTACTATTTCCATTCTGTCTCCCTATATTCCGAAGTAATTATATATCAGCAGCAGTCCCGATACAATCAAAAGCGCATAAACAACTTTCAGGAACAGTTCATGATCAAGCCTGTCGGATACCTTCTTGCCTATATAGATCGATAAAGCAACCGGAAGAATGGAAAACAGTACCAGATAAGAGGCTCTTTCATTATACATTCCCTGAGAGAACATACGCAGGACCATATATGTGTTTATCGTTGTCCATACGCTTGATATAGTTGCGCGGAACCTGTTTTTATCGGGGATCGCCGATACAGAATATATTACGAGAAACGGGCCGCCCGAAGTGAACATCCCCTGCATAAGGCCTGCAAGCACAAGTGCCGCGATACGCAAAGGTTTCGGGATCTCGGCGGACTTCGGAAAGAAAAGCTTCCATCCCCCGATCAGAACAACTATGATGCCGTATACGAGCATCAGCACGCGAAGAGGAAGCGTCGCAAACAGCCACATTCCGAAAACAACGCCCGGGAGCATACCCGCAAGTATGATCCCGAGCTGTTTAAAATCAATATTTCTGATCTCACGTATTGAGATCACGAGACAGGTAAGCCATAAAATGCACGTTACGGCTGCCTTGGCGTCATGTAATCCGACAAGTGCCATCGAAGGCGGCATCGCTATCGGACCGCCACCGAAACCGGTAACAGCCTGAACGAAGTTCGCAAACAGCTGAACGAGCACAAACAGGATTTCACGGATCATCTGTGTCATTGCTTACCCGGCCTGTTTATCATCAGCCCGCAAGGAGCTTGTTAAATCCGTCTATGAACGCATTCATGTTTCTTGCGGCGATAACAATAAATAATGCGATAACAAGAACTACAAGGATATTAAACCACGTCTTGTTGGCATATTCCTTCATGATCTTCTTATCATTGGCAACAATAAGAAGAAGGATTCCGGTGATCGGAAGTAAGAATGCATTTGCAGCCTGTGCAAAGAGTATGATCTCTGTGGGTGATGCCCCGAGAACAAGCGATGCGAACAGACCGAATGCTACTACGATGATCCAGAAGATCTTGAATCTCATCTTTTTCAGATCCTCGTCCCATCCGAGAATACCGGTTGAAGCGAATGCTGCTGCAAGAGGTGCGGTGATCGTCGAAGATATACCTGCTGCAAACAGTCCTATTCCGAAGAATACCGTTGCCCATGAACCGAGAAGCGGCTCAAGAGACTGTGCCATCTCTGCACCGGAAGCGATCTCTGTTCCGTTTACGTGCATGGTTGCACCGGCACAAACGATTATAGCCATTGAGATAAGACCACCGAGACCGATCGAGATGATCGAGTCAAGTCTTGAATTTGCAAGTCCTTCACTCACATCACTGTCACTTCCCCACTTCTTGGAAGCGCTCGATGCATGAAGGTAGATATTGTAAGGTACAACGGTTGTTCCCATAAGAGCCGCAACTGTCATCCATGCATTTTCCTCATCGGGAGCCTTGAATCCGAAGAGACCGGAGAAAACTGCACCCCAGTCGGGCTTTGCGGCAAATGCCGTAACGAAGAACACGATACCCATGATGACAACAAGAGCGGTAAGGAACTTCTCTATGTAAACATAGCTTCCCGACCACAGAAGAACCGCTGCCACGATAGCAATGACAAGAACAAGTATGATCTTGCCCGTATCTCCGGAAAGACCCGGGAACGCAGCCTGTACACCAAGGACCGAACCTGTGATGTTACCTGTCTCATACGCGATATTACCTACAAATACTGCTGCAATGACAAGGATGGCAAGAAGTATCCTTGAAACACCCGATGTGAATTTTGCACGGAGTGCCTGTCCCAGACCCATCTTAGATACGATTCCGAGTCTTGCAGCCATTGACTGCATGATGATAACCGAGATCACCGACAGGAGCATGGCCCACAGCAGTGTGTAGCCGTAGCTGGCACCTGATTTGGAACAGCTTGTTACCGTTCCGGGACCGATGAACGCTGCTGCTACGAGCGCACCGGGTCCGATGTTCTTGAGTCTTGTTTGAAACTTTTCCATAAAACCCTCCTTCATAAGTGATTTATATTATTCTTTCCGTTTCCGTGAATTATGCAAGCACCTTTGCAAGAGGTGCGATCTCGATACCTTCCTTCGAAAGCCTGTCTCTTATCGTTCTTACGAATTCGAGAGCATGTGCGTTGTCTCCGTGAACACATATCGAATCGATCTTAAGCTCAAGCTCGTTGCCCGAGTATGTCGTAACACATCCGGTCTTGAGCACTTTAACTACTCTTTCGATAGCCTCGTTCTCATCTTCTATCATCGAGCCTTCTTTCGTACGCGCACGAAGCGATCCGTCATCCTCGTATGCCCTGTCGGCGAAGAACTCGTTTGCACATTTAAGTCCCACATCGCGTCCCGCATTGATCATCTGCGATCCCGACAGTCCGAGCAGAATAATATCGGGGTCAAAATCATATATCGCAGAGCATATGCCCTTTGCAAGCTCGTAATCTTTGCCCGCCATATTGTAAAGGGCGCCGTGAGGCTTGACATGCATGATTTTAGTCCCCTGCTGTACGCAAAAGGCACTTAATGCACCGAGCTGATACGTCACGTACGCATATGCCTCTTTGGGCGAAATGTTCATGTTCCTGCGGCCGAAGCCCATAAGATCATAAAATCCCGGATGCGCACCTATTGCTATGCCCGCTGCAACTGCGCGCTCCACGGTCTGTCTCATAACCATCGGATCGGATGCATGGAATCCGCATGCCACGTTTGCACTCGAGACAAGCTTTATTACCTCTTCATCCATCCCGATTTTGTATGCGCCGAAGCTTTCGCCAAGGTCACTGTTTAGATCTACTTTTCTCTCCATATTACATTCTCCATCTGTTAAACAGTCTATGGAATATACTCCGTTTGATGAAACGTGCGTTGAGAAGCTTAAGCCTCTCACGCTCCATCATGTATATGCGCTGCGCCTCTTCCACGCTCACTCGTATGAATCTTACCTTCTGAGGATATTTACACTGTGCAAGCTTCGGAATATCCACCGAGATAACGTTTGCAATCTTGGTATATCCTCCGAGCGTCTGGCGGTCAGACATCATAATGATCGGCTGACCCGAGTTCGGAACCTGAATCGCTCCTTTGGCTATTCCGTCCGAGATAATGTCTGCACCGAGCTCATTATGCTCAATAACCGGGCCCTCAAGCCTGTATCCCATCCTGTCGCACTGGGAAGTTACGGTAAAATCACTGTTTAAGAATGTGTCGATCCCTTTTTCGGTGAAGTAATCGTCCTGAGGTCCCAAAGTGACACGCAGTTCGACCACTTCCTCGCCGTAATCGGGGCATTCAAGCTTTCGCTCCTTCATGAGCGGAAGACTCTTGACGTAGCTTAGGAATTCGATCTCGTCTCCGTCCTTTATCGCTCTTCCCTCATACCCGCCGAGATTACACTTGATATCGGTAGAACGCGATCCCATGACACTCGGAACATCCAGCCCGCCGGCAAAAGCAATGTAGCCCCATGTGCCGCTCCTGCAAAAACCCATCTCGAGCTCGTCACCTTTTTTGACCTCGACCGCCTTATACATCGGAATGCTCTCACCGTTTATCTTCGGGTCAAAATCACCCCCTGTGATGCATATGACCGTATCCGAAGTAAAATAAAGCGTAGGTCCGCCTATCGTGAATTCAAGCACCGCCTCCCTGTCAGTATTATCAACAAGAAGATTGGCAACCCAATACGAATGCCTGTCCATTACGCCGCACACATGGAACCCGAGGTTCTGATACCCCATCCGGCCGTAGTCCTGTACAGTTGTAAAGATCCCGCCTTTATTGAATACTATTCCCATAAACTATATAACCTTGAACTCATACTCTCCACGAAGGTCCATCTCGCGAAGTTCGTCAAATTCCTTCTTTGTTATTGAGGTGAACTTGATATGGTCTCCTGCCATGTACGGAATCGGTTTTTCTTTTTCGGGGTTGTAGCATCTTACGGGAGTAACACCTATAATACGCCATCCACCCGGTGATTCCATCGGATACAGTCCCGTCTGACCTCCGCCTATACCGACAGAGCCCGCCTCAAGCTTTATCCTCGGCGTTTCAAGCCTCGGTGTATGTATCCTCTCATCAAGTCCTCCGAGATACGGAAATCCCGGCTGGAATCCGAGCATATACACAAGATAGGGCTTGGCCGTATGTATGCTTATAACTTCTTCTACCGATAATTTCGCATGCCTGGCAACGTCTTCGATATCGGGGCCGTATTCCTTGTCATAACATACCGGAACTTCCACGATCCTCTTATGATGTGAAGACTCGCCGAAAGGCTCTTCGAATGCTTTGTTCACTATATCCGATACTTTTGCATATGACAGTATCGCGGGATTATAGTGAATGAGAACCGCGCGAAACGAAGGGACGAATTCCTCTATCCCTTTGATACGCATATCGGTCAGTCTCTTGATAAGACCCATAAGCCTTGCGTTGATCTGCTCGTCTATTTCATTTCCGAGCTCGACCGTAAGCGCTCTGTCTCCGGTCGGCATTATCCTCGGGTACATAATTTCCATAAGTTTGCGTCCTTTTAGCCCAATACTTTCACGATTATACCAAAAAAATCGCTTGGTAACAATTCAAAAAGTGCTATTCACGAATATGTTCATTGTTTGGTGATTTTTCTTGACAACAGTAAGCTTATTATGTCACGATTTTGTTTTGGGGAGAGTAACCGGCTTTAATTAAAGTCGGTTACGGTTAGGCAGAGTATATGATTACCTTGGATTTAATCAGAGAATACCAGCTGAATATCATGCTGTCCCTCGGAAACGTCTGCGGTGCAGTGGCACTGTCCATGCTTATTTCAGGATTACGCAACAAGAGAAAGATAATCCTGTTCTTCCTCGGATTAAGTGCATCGATCCTTCTTATTTCAGACCGCTATATATGGATCTATGACGGCGACACCAGTTCAAAGGGCTGGTGGATGATGAGAGTCAATACATTTCTTTGCTACGAAATGACAATCGTGGCCTTCCTTGCATTTAATCTCTATCTTAAAGAGCTGTTTGCGGCACATAAAGACCTCAATCCCAATCTGAAAAGATTCAGTTTCAATAGTATAGTTCTTATAGCCGGAATTTTGCTTGTTATTATTTTCCAATTTACCGGCCTGTATTATTATTTCGATGAATCAAACATCTATCGCGAAGGTACTCTTTACCTTCTCTTTACTTTTCTTCCGTTTATGACACTGATGGTAAACATTTCCGTTATCATTCAGCACTTCAATAAGCTGGAGAAAAATGTACGTATATCTTTGCTCATATTCGCGATCATTCCTTTTACCGATCCGCTTGTTCAGATGCTGCTGCCCAACATTGATTCAACAGATATGTCTTTTGCAATCATGGCTATGGTGCTTTACTCCATTGACCTTGTAAATACAAACAGAGCTGCGGAGGACTCAATCCGCGCCTTAGCAATGAGTGAAGCTAAATCGGCATTTCTATCCAATATGTCTCACGAGATACGAACTCCGCTTAATTCGGTTCTCGGTATGAACGAGATGATCCTTCGTGAGTCAGAAAGTCAGACTATCCTCTCATATGCGGAAAACATCAAGGCTGCCGGAAATACTCTGCTCAGCCTTGTTAATGACATACTTGATTTTTCCAAGATAGAAGCCGGCAAGATTGAGATCATACCGGTCGATTATGATCTTGCTGCCGTCATCCATGATCTTACCAATCTGATCTACATCAGAACCGATGCCAAAGGACTGGATTTCAAGCTTGAAGTCGACGGATCGTTACCCAAAAAGCTAAACGGCGATGAGATCCGCATAAAGCAAATCATAACAAACCTACTTACAAACGCCGTCAAGTATACGGATAAAGGCAGCATAACATTTAAGCTTTCATGTATGAGCATAGACACGGATAATAACAAAGTTGTGATCAGAGTTTCCGTTTCCGATACAGGAATAGGTATCAAGCCCGAAAACATGAAGGACCTCTTTACAAAGTTCGAACGAATAGAGGAAAAACGCAATCGCAAAATCGAAGGCACGGGGCTTGGCATGAACATAACCAAGAACCTGCTTGAGATGATGGGAAGTGTTCTTTATGTTGAAAGCGTATACGGAGAAGGTTCGACTTTCTCTTTTGACCTCGAACAGGATGTAGTCGACTGGGATCGGATCGGTAATTATGAACAGTCCTATAAAGAGCGTCAGCAGGAAAGGGAATATAAGGAAAAGTTGCATGCACCAAATGCCGATGTGCTTGTTGTGGATGATAATACGGTTAACCTTACAGTATTCCAGTTCCTCATCAAGAAGACCCTAATTCAAACAGAAACTGCGGGAAGCGGTGACGAATGTCTTGAAAAAACAAACAACAAAAAATACGACATCATATTCCTCGACCACATGATGCCCGGAAAAAGCGGAACCGAAACACTGCACGAACTCAGGAACCAAACTTCCAATCCGAATCAGAACACGCCCGTCGTCTGCCTTACCGCAGATGCTATAACAGGAGCGCGTGAGCAGTATATTTCAGCCGGATTTACGGACTATCTTACCAAGCCTTTCTATCCGGAACAGCTTGAAGATCTGCTTATTGAGCTGCTCCCAAAAGACAAATACACGTTAAACACTCAATGAAGCCCCTTAAATCAACTGATTTTTCGAACATTTAGGAAATCGAAAAAAAATGTTGACTACGGAATTTGACTCTGATATGATATACAAGTCGCGTAAGGGGAACACCACTCCTGTTTCGCAAATCAACAACACACTATGCGGAAATGTCGGAATTGGCAGACGAGCAAGACTAAGGATCTTGTGAGCAATGCGCTCGTGTGGGTTCAAGTCCCACTTTCCGCACTGATTATGGAAGCCCAGAATCGTTGTAAATCAATGATTCTGGGCTTTCTTTTTTTCCCTTCAGTAAAGTCTATTCTTAAGTATCTACGGATCCGGGGTAATCCGCATTCATCAATATCTTTGCTACGACAAACACATCGCGATGTTTCAGTTTCCTCGGTTCGAATCTGATGATGTTGTAAACAAGCTGCATCACAAGACCCGCTCCGAATGTACTGATAAGTGTTCCGATCCCTACAGGTCCTCCGAGAAGGTATCCTGCAAGAAGCACAACTGCCCACAACAGCACTTCCACTATCCCGATCGGAACTTTCGGCATCCTCTTCCCAAGGCCCACAAGAAGAGCATCCCTCGGGCCGCAGCATTGGCTGGCACTCATATATATCCACATGCCAAGCGCCATGAATACGAAGCCGGCAAGCATAATACATATGCCAATCCATGTGCTCTTGTTCTCAGGAAGTCTGTTGAGCGAATTGAAGGCCTGAACAAAATTACCGGTAAGCAATGCATCTATTATGGTTCCGAAACCGATCTTTTCCTTAAGAAGTATATCTATGACAAGTACGGTGATAGCAATGATAGTCATCGAGATGCCATAATTAAACGGAGTATGCTTTGCAAGTCCCATTCCGAGACAGTCCCACGGAGCCAGTCCGATGTTGGCATATATAGTCAGATGTACCCCTAAAGCGAACACGATCAAGCCCGCTATTATCTTAATCCATTCAAGAATGATTTTCTGCTTCATGATACAAAGATGATCCCCTCGTCAGTTTATCATCAGTCTTATGATTGCTTATTAAGAAAAGGTCTTGCGAACTTTTCATTGAAGAACTCGATAAGCGGTCCCATGAAAAACGCAGTCACTATAGTTCCTATCCCGGCTATTGTCGGAATCGTGCTTACGGAATTACCCGCAGCAACATACAAAATACAGCCCGTGATTACGCACACAAGGTCGGTGCATATGCGGATGTACTTGAACTTACCGAGCTTCCATTTACCGGACATCACTATGGCAACCGCATCATATGTGGACACACCGAGATCGGCCGTCATGTAAAGTGCGGATCCAAAACAGATCACAACTATTCCGATCACAAGACAAACCGCACGAAACGGCATGGAAGGTGCCGGGAACAGCCTGACAAGCAGTTCATGCGTGAACTGTGTGATATACCCCAGAAGAAAAAGGTTAATAAAAGTCGCGATGCCGATATTGTGCCTGTCCGCAAATATGCTGAACAAAAGAAGTATCGCATTGACGATAACATACAGCGTTCCGAACTTGATCGGGATAAGCGAATCAAGACCGCTCATAAGCGACTGGAACGGATCTACACCCAGCGCCGCGAGCTTGAATACTCCGACACTCATCGCGCATATGATCACGCCGGCAAGCGACATGAAAATACGCCGTCTCCTCTCTTCCAAAAATACGAGTACTTTGTTTGAAGTTTTATTATTGTTATTATCCATAGTGACTATAATATAGTATTATGTCCTTTAATACCAGTATAAACTTGTTGCAGTTCTTTTTATTTTTTGACACAAAATACAGCATATGATTTTTTCGAAAGCTGCGTTATAATAAATTTAATAAGCTCCGAGCTTATTGACCTAAAGCCGTTTACGCCATGGTCACTAAGCCGCAGGATACCGATCCTGCCGGGGTACAGCCGGAAACGTCTGTGCCTTCCTTATTTGTAAAGGAGTTGTATTTTGAAAAGAATAAAGCTCGATCAAATGATTTTCATGGCCCTGTGCTGTGATTGTGGTTTGATTGCCAAAAAAATCATATCTCCCGTGGCAAATGTTGTCACGGAGGCTCTTCATATACCCGGCGGGATCGCCACCGGGTTCTCTCTAATGTTCCTGATCGTTGCTGCATATGTGCTCAGGATCTTCGGATGCGCTACGGTTATGTCCGTTGTCCAGAGTATACTTGCACTTTCATTCGGTATGGTTGGCAGCATGGGATTCCTTGCACCGCTCGGATACATTATCCCGGGCATCGCCATAGATCTTTGCCTGTATTTTTCAAATAAAGCTTCATCGTCACCTACATACGGAATAACCGCGGCATCCGTTATTTCATCCGTATGCGCGTGTCTTGTCGCTAACATCATCGTGTTCCGTCTAAGCGGAATAGTCCTTGCGGTTTATGTTTGTGTAGCCGCCACGACGGGTGCAATATGCTCGATCCCGGCCTGCATACTAACCGAAAGATTATCATCAATACACTTATCATATTCACTATCAGAGGAAAAATCATGAAAAAAAGAATCATCATCGCAGCGGTTCTCCTTGTTCTGACCGCAATAGTTGCAGTTGTATATCTGCGTTCAAGAGATACGGTAAAGCCCGGTGACATACTTATAAAAGCTCCAACCGGCGATGTTACCGTATCGTTGGAGAGTCTGGAACTGTCCCATGTAAGCGGCAGTATAACCAACAAAAAAGGGGAAACAAAGAAGATCGACTCCGAAGGATATGCCCTTTCAAAAATCCCTTCGTGCGCGCAGGTTGCTGATTATTCGGAACTGACGATATATGCCGATGACGAATACAGTGCAGTTGTTACAAAAGATGAACTCGATCAGTCCGGGGATAACGCATGGCTTATAAAAGACAAAGACAGTATTCGTCTTGTTGTGTTCGGTGACAGCGACTCGAAACGTGATGTCAAAAATGTTGTCAGGATAGAGATCAAATGAACGACTCCATGATCGAATCAAAACAATCATTTTGCGGCGTACTTCTTGCAGGCGGCAAAAGCAGCCGTATGGGAGAAAACAAAGCACTGCTGACATTTGGCGGCCGGACATTTCTTGATATCCAACTGGAGAAGCTGTGCAAAATCGGGGCTTCCGAAGTGCTTGTCTCAGGAGATCCAAAAACGCTCGAATCCTTTGTCAATAATTTCAAATCCGATGTAAATATTCGGATAATACCCGACAAAGTAAGTAATAAAGGACCCCTTGGCGGATTATATTCATGCTTTACAGAAACCGATCATAATTCCGCCATCGTTATCGGAATAGACACTCCACTAGTTACTATTTCTACGCTGAGCAAAATAATAGCCTGTCATTTTGAGTGTAAAAAAGACGCAACCGTACTTACAGCTGCGTCTTCAATAGAACCTCTTATTGCTGCCTATTCAACCGGCACACATACTGTTATAAAAGAGCTCATTGATAATGACCGTCTGTCCATAAGACCTCTTCTTGACAGGGTTGATACATATTATCTCGAGTTCGACGGCATGGAGTCGGAACTGTTTAACTGTAACTTACCGGAAGACTATCAGACGCTTCCGATCTTACCTATCTGAACCGCGCATACTTTGTATTCCGGTATTCTCGCGAACTCATCAAGTGCGGCGTTGGTCAGCATGTTAACAGGCGAATCCTGGAAATGGAACGGCATCCATGTCTCGCCTTCTGAAACCTTGCGTCCCACTCTTGCTGTAGCCGTAATCTCACCTCTTCTACTCTTGACGCTTATACGCTCACCGTTCTTAATGCCGAGTCTGTCTGCATCCTTATAGTTAACTTCTATAAAGCCTTCTCCGGCTATATCCATAAGTCCCGGTGCACGGCTTGTCATAGCCGCCGCATTGTACTGATACAATATTCGACCGGTCATCAGTATAAGCGGATACTCGTCGTCGGGAACCTCCTGCGACGGTTTGTAATCAACTGCGTACAGAAGCGCCCTTCCTCTTGCGGGATGTCCGACATGCATGATCGGAGTACCCGGACCGTTCTTCTCTTTACACGGCCACTGGAGCGTCTCTCCGGCATCGAGTCTTGCGTGACTGATACCCGTAAAGCTCGGTGTAACCGTTGATACTTCCTCCATTATTTCGGCACTGGTCATCCTCTTTTGCGGATAACCCATAGCGTTCATAAGATCAGTGATTATGTCCGTATCAAGCCTTGCCTCACCTCGCGGTTCAACGGCCTTACGTATCCTCTGAACTCTTCGCTCGGTATTCGTAAACGTACCTTCTTTCTCGGCATAGCTGACACCGGGAAGAATAACGTCCGCATACTCCGCGGTCTTCGTCATGAACAGCTCCTGTATAACAAAGAATTCAAGGCTCTCAAGAGCTTTGATTATATGGTGTGTATCGGGGTCGGATACGACAGGATCCTCGCCGCAGATATACAGCCCTTTTATTTTTCCTTCTATAGCGGCAGGGAACACGTCCGTTGCCTTAAGTCCGGGATTGGGATTAAGCTTAACGCCCCATGCTTTCTCGAACTTCTCCCTGACCTCATCATTATCAACCTTCTGATATCCGGGATAGTCGGTGGGCATTGCTCCCATATCACATGCACCCTGAACGTTGTTCTGTCCGCGAAGAGGATTGACACCGCATCCGCTCTTTCCGATCTTGCCGCACAATACCGCCATGTCGGACATACACATAACGCCTTCTGTTCCCGTTGAATGCTCGGTAACTCCGAGACAGTATATTATCGGAGCTTTCTTCGCGGTCGCATACATTCTCGCTGCCTCAATGAGACGATCCGGATCAATGTGGCATATCTCGCCCACTTTCTCGGGAGTATATTTCTCAACGAGTGATTTTAACTCCTCGAAGTTCTCGGCATTCTCTTCAATATATGCGTGATCGATAAGGTCTTCTTTGATCATCACATGCATCATGCCGTTCGCAAAAGCAACGTTGGTTCCGGGTCTGATCTTAAGATGAATATCGGCGTGCTTGGCAAGCCCGATCTCTCTCGGGTCAACCACGATAAGACGTGTGCCGTTCTGCACCGCCTTCCTTATCTGCATTCCGACAACCGGATGTGCTTCCTCGGGATTGGATCCGATAAGAAGTATGCAGTCAACGTCATGCGTGATATCGCGTATCGGATTGGTCATCGCACCCGAGCCGAGAGTCTTGGCAAGACCCGCAACGGTTGCGGAATGACATACTCTTGCGCAGTTATCGGTGTTGTTTGTTCCGAAGCACGTACGAACCATCTTCTGCACCATGTAGATGTCCTCGTTGGCGGAACGCGAACAGGCAAAGCCGGCAAGCGACTCACTTCCGTATTTGTCCCTGATCTCCATGAGTCTTTCGGCCGTGTACTTTATTGCCTCTTCCCACGATGCTTCGCGGAACTTGCCCGTGGCTCTGTCCTTGATAAGAGGCTTCGTAAGTCTGTCGGGAGCAGATACAAAATCAAAACTTCCGGAACGTCCTTTGACGCACAGTCTGTTGTTGTTCGAAGGTCCCGGAGCAGCTTCGACGTTAACTATTTCGTTGCCTTTTACAACAAGGTAATATTGACATCCTGTCGCACAATGCGGACAGGTTGTAAGCACTTTCCTTACTTCCCAGTCGCGGTACTTCGCTTCTCTCTTAAGCGTCAGCGCACCTGTGGGACATACGCTTGCGCAGTTACCGCACGACTCGCATCCCCGCTCTTTATAGTCGCTTCCAAAAGGAGCATCGACAATATGGAACGTACCCGAGCGGCTGTTCTTGAGTGCGCCGTTACAGGCAATATCATTACATACGCTTATACATCTCATGCAGTGGATACATTTGCTCGGATCATAGCTCATGTACGGGTTGTCGGAAATCTTCGGAAGCAGCTCTCCGATTTTCTCCCTTGATCCGGGATGATCGGCACGCTCTACACCGAGGAGGTTACACATTTCCTGAAGTTCACACGTTCCGTTTGCGGGACAGCTCATACAGTCCTGATTGTGATTAGACAAAATGAGCTTTAACATATTACGTCTGTATTGAAGAAGCTCTTCCGATTCTGTGGTTATCACCATACCGTCGCGTGCGATCGTCCGGCATGCGGGAAGAAGTCTTTCATACCCTTCAACCGCAACAACGCACAGCCTGCATGATCCGACATCGCTGACACCTTCGCGGTAACAAAGCGTCGGGATAAACACCCCGTTTTTCTTTGCGATATCAAGAATTGTTGTATTGTCTTCGGCAGAGTACGATCTGCCGTTTATTGTTACATTGATCATTCTCCTCTGCCTCCTTTCATTGCTCCGCATCCATAGTGATCACATCTTAAGCACCTTCCGGCTTCCCGCATCGCTTCCTCGAGAGTCATCGAAAGCTCCACATGATCGAAGTTGTCTTTTCTTTCAACCGGATCCTTCTCTTCGATCTCGGCTCTTCCGGTAGGAACACATGGATTCGGATAGGCGGGCGGAATTGCCGGCTTGCCTCCTACCTTGTGATGGTAACCGAGATATTCGTCAATGTTAAATGCGGCTACCTGGCCCGCTGCAATGGCATTTATAGCTGTTGAAGGGCCGGTCACGCAGTCTCCTCCGGAGAACACACCCTCCATATCGGTAACCATACACGTCTCATCAGCAAGTATTCTTCCGCGATTAACAGGTACCCCGTCCTTTTCAAAATCAGCCACATCACTTCTCTGTCCGACGCCGAGTATCAGATAATCGCATTTGAAACGGTAAGGATAGTTGCTTGAATCTTCAGTTGTCATCATTCCGAATTCGTCATATTCGGCAACAATCTCCGGCTGGAGCCATACGGACACGATCTCATTCGTATCCTTGTCCGTCTCGATATGAAGGAATGAGAGAAGCGTTCTGAACCTTACGCCTTCCTGCATGGCACCTTCCATCTCCTCGGAAAGTGCTGTGTAGTCATCTCTCTTTCTCGTAAATACATGAATAGATTCTGCGTTAAGCCTTACCGCGGTACGAGCCGCATCCATAGCGACATTACCGCCGCCGATAAGCACAACCTTCTTACCTGTAAGATCCGGTGCATTCCCGTTTGCAACAAGCTGGAGAAAATCAGCTGCGGGGATAACATTCTTCGCATCGGCATTCTCCATCGGCATACGGTTTCCAAGCTGTGCTCCGAGTCCCAAGAACACGGCGTCGTGATTTTCTCTTATCTCATTAAATGTGATATCTCTTCCGATCTTGGTATTGTAATGCATTGTTATATCGCCCGCTTTAACAATGGCGGCAATATCCTGATCGAGGCGCTCCTTCGGAAGACGATACTCGGGAATACCGTATCGGAGCATTCCTCCCGCCTTATCGTGTTCCTCGTATACATCTACGGCATGTCCCATAAGCGACAAATAGTATGCTGCCGTCATACCGGAAGGTCCGGCGCCGACAACGGCTATCTTCTTACCTGTTTTAACATTTGTCTCAGGTGTGGCTACGGTATCTGCCGCAGCATTATCAACCGCATATTTCTTAAGACCTCTGATATTTATCGGAGCATCGACAATAGTTCTGCGACATTTTCTCTCGCACGGATGCTCGCATACGAATGCGCATGCCGTAGGGAACGGGTTACGATCACGAATAACCTGTACAGCCTCGGAATATTTTTCATTTCTTATAAGTGCTATATAACCGGGAACATCAACATGAGCCGGACAGAGTGTGATACACGGTGTTGTCTGGATCACGTTTTCGGCACATCTGCCGTTCTTGATATGGCTCTCATATTCATCCGCGAACTCGGTAAGTGAATCGAGTATAAGATTTGCGCCGACAACACCTACCGCACAGTCTGCGGTCTGAGCGATCATGCGGCACTTCTCCTCCATGAGCTTTAAGGTATCCTCGGTCGCTTCACCGTTACGAATCTGCTTGAGGTAATAATCAACCTCTCCGAGTCCGTCACGGCACGGTACACACTTTCCGCATGACTGGTTCATCGAGATGTGAAGAAGTGATCTGTACAATGCGAGCGGGCACATACCGGGCGGATACGATGTCATTCTCGAACGGAATTTCCGAAGGACAACGTCGATCCTTTCATTCATGTTCCCTTTTTTGGCAAGTCTACGCATCTCCCAACCTCCTGAAAATGATTAGTCAAAAAAAGATATGAATATATTATACAAAAAAAAGGCTCTTAAGGCGAGTCCGTTTAACGAACTTCCTTAAGAGCCCCACACCGATGATCAATCAGTAAAGAGAGCTGTTGAATAATATCTGTCGCCGCTGTCCGGAAGAAGGGCAACTATTGTCTTGCCTTTGTTCTCCGGTCTCTTGGCCAGTTCGATGGCACCGAAAAGTGCCGCTCCCGATGAAATACCGACTGAAATACCCTCTTTCTTGGCGAGGTACTTTGCCGTTTCGAAGGCATCCTTACCGGGAGCCTTGAATATCTCATCATAAACATCAGTGTTAAGTACATCAGGTACGAAGCCTGCGCCGATACCCTGAATCTTATGGGCACCGCTCCTGCCCTCCGAAAGAACCGGAGAATCCTCGGGCTCGAGGGCAACAACCTTGATAGCGGGATTTTGCTCCTTGAGGTACTCGCCTGTGCCTGTTACTGTACCGCCCGTGCCGACGCCTGCAATGAAGATGTCGACTTTGCCGTCCGTATCCTTCCAGATCTCGGGACCGGTTGTGGCTCTGTGGATCGCAGGATTGGCGGGATTGACAAATTGTCCGGGAATAAAACTGTTGGGGATATCTTTTGCGAGTTCTTCAGCCTTGGCGATGGCACCTTTCATTCCTTTGGTGCCGTCGGTAAGCACAAGCTCTGCTCCATAGGCTTTCAGGATATTTCTTCTTTCAACACTCATAGTTTCCGGCATAGTGAGGATGATACGATATCCCTTGGCAGCAGCAATGGCAGCCAGTCCTATTCCCGTATTTCCCGAGGTCGGCTCTATGATTACGGAGCCTTCCTTAAGGAGTCCTTTTTCTTCCGCGTCTTCGATCATGGATTTTGCGATACGATCCTTGACCGATCCGGCGGGATTGAAGTATTCGAGCTTGACAAGCACGGTGGCTTCAAGTCCGAGATCCTTCTCGATGTTTGTTACCTCAACAAGAGGCGTATTACCGATAAGTCCCAGAGTACCTTTGTAGATGTTTGACATGATTTTCTTCCTTTCTATAAACGGTTGTAATATTACTTCAATGCGGCAAATCCTTTTTCAAGATCTCCGATTATATCATCAATATGCTCTGTTCCGATCGACAGGCGGATTGTGTTGGGCCTGATGCCCTGATCAAGAAGTTCTGCCTCGGACAACTGCGAATGTGTTGTTGATGCAGGATGAATAACAAGACTCTTAACGTCAGCAACGTTTGCAAGAAGCGAGAATATCTTCAGCGCATCGATGAACTTCCATGCTTCTTCCTGTCCGCCCTTGATGTCGAATGTGAATATCGAGCCGCCGCCGTTCGGGAAATACTTCGTGTAAAGCACATGATCGGGATGAGCCGGAAGCGAAGGATGGTTCACATGCTCAACAAGCGGATGCTTCTCAAGATACTCAACGACTTTGGCCGTGTTCTCGGCGTGGCGCTCGAGACGAAGCGATAACGTTTCAACACCCTGAAGAAGCAGGAATGCGTTAAACGGTGAAATAGCAGCTCCCGTATCTCTTAACAGGATCGCGCGAATGTATGTAACAAACGCTGCGGGGCCTACCGCATCGTAGAATGAAACTCCGTGATAGCTCGGGTTCGGATCTGCGATATTCGGATACTTGCCGCTCTCTTTCCAGTTGAACTTGCCCGACTCTACGATTATACCACCAAGAGTTGTTCCGTGTCCTCCGATAAACTTGGTCGCGGAGTGAACAACGATGTCTGCACCGTGCTCGATAGGACGGATAAGGTAAGGTGTTCCGAATGTGTTGTCGATAACAACGGGAAGTCCGTGCTTGTGTGCAATAGCCGATACAGCATCAATATCAGGAATATCACTGTTCGGGTTGCCAAGGGTCTCAAGGAAGATCGCTCTTGTATCAGCGGTGATTGCTTTTTCTACTTCGTCCAGATTGTGTATGTCAACAAATGATGTCTTAATGCCGTACTGGGGAAGTGTGTGTGCCAGGAGGTTAAATGTTCCGCCGTAGATCGTCTTCTGTGCGACTATGTGTCCGCCGTTTGCGGCAAGTGCCTCGATGGTGTATGAAATAGCCGCAGCTCCCGACGATACAGCGAGTGCAGCGCTTCCGCCTTCAAGTGCCGCGATCCTCTCCTCGAGAACTCCCTGTGTGGAATTGGTAAGTCTTCCGTATATGTTACCCGCATCTGCAAGACCAAAACGGTCTGCCGCGTGCTTGCTGTTATGGAATACATATGAAGTTGTCTGATAAATGGGCACCGCACGCGCATCCGATGCGGGATCTGCCTGTTCCTGTCCTACGTGAAGCTGTAATGTTTCGAATTTGTAGTTGCTCATGATTTTCTCTCCTTTATTATCTGATTGATCTGTGTGTTAGTTGTTATTGTTATTGTGTTGTTGATTTTTCATTTTGTGTTTGTTGTTCCGTGTTTGTGTTGTTCCGGTTTCGACTGCCCCGATTTTGTATAAAAAAAAAACCGGGAGGCTTAATCAGAGCTCCCGGACAAATGGCACTACAGATATTCTTACAGCATCAACATCGTTCTGTATCAAGGCGCGTCGAACAACAACCGTACGCCCTGGCCATATTGCATGTCCGGGAGTATAGCATTCGACAACAACAAAGTATGTAACTGATATTATGATTCCTGTTACCGAACATTGTTCGCGCCTCCTTCTTGAAGTATTATGGTGGTATAATAACACTACTTACCTACCATGTCAATAGGTTATATCAAATTTCTTTTCCTGTTTTTTTCGAATAGTCCTCAAGTGCTGATTTTATCGCCTCTTCAGCGAGTACCGAGCAGTGCATTTTGTAATCGGGAAGTCCGTCAAGTGCTTCCGCGACAGCCTTGTTCGTAAGCTGCTTTACTTCGCTTAACGGCTTGCCTTTGATAAGCTCCGTTGCCATTGAGCTTGACGCAATGGCGCTGCCGCAGCCGAAAGTCTCGAACTTCACGTCCTTTACGATATCATCTTCTATCTTGAGATACATCTTCATTATGTCGCCGCACTTCGCGTTTCCGACTTCACCGATCGCGTTGGCGTCTTCGAGCACTCCGACGTTTCGCGGATTGCGAAAATGCTCCATTACCTTTTCACTGTATAAAGCCATTTTGAATACCTCCTTACAAAATAAACTCTTTCTTGCCGGACACTAAATCTCTCCATATTGGAGAAAATCCCCTCAGATACTCTACCGTTTCCTTCACGGATCCAATTATTTCATCAGCATCTTCTTCGGTAATGTCTTCGCCGATCGACAGCCTCAGTGAGCCATGTGCAACATCGTGAACACGACCTATGGCAAGAAGTACGTGACTGGGATCGAGCGAGCCCGATGTGCATGCACTTCCGGACGAAGCCTGTATACCCTTATCGTCAAGAAGCAGAAGAAGCGACTCACCTTCTATACCTTCAAAGCAGAAGTTGACGTTTCCGGGAAGCCTGCTTGCCGCATCTCCGTTAAGAGCGGAATGCGGTATCTGCTTGAGTCCGTCAATAAGCCTGTTGCGAATGATTTTAAGATGCTGAGCGTTATCGTCCATTTTCGCAATGGCTTCCTTCATCGCGGTTGCCATTGATGCAATTCCCGGGACGTTTTCCGTGCCCGCACGCTTACCTCGCTCCTGCGCTCCGCCCTCTATAAGGTTTGAAACGAGTATTCCCTTTTTGGCATATAAGAAACCTACGCCCTTCGGGCCGTGAAATTTATGGGCTGATGCGGACAGCATATCGATGTTGTCCTCTTTAGCGTTTACGGGAATATGGCAGATTGCCTGAACTGCATCGGTATGAAACAGCACACCCTTTTTTCGGCATATCTCCCCGATCTTTCGTATCGGCTGGATCGTTCCGATCTCATTGTTGGCATACATGATCGTAACAAGGCATGTGTCTTCTCTTATAGCGGCCTCAACCTCTTCCGGAACTACAAGCCCGTTTTCATGCACGTCAACAAGCGTTACCTCAAAGCCTTCTTTTTTCAGCTTTTCAAGTGTGTGTAAAATCGCATGATGTTCGAATGCGGATGATACAATATGAAGTTTCCCGCTCTTTCGTCCGAGCTGTGCTGCGCTAAGAAGTGCCTGATTATCCGCTTCGCTTCCTCCGGATGTAAAGTATATCTCCTTAGGATCCGCTCCTATAAGAGATGCTATCTCCTCACGTGATTTTTCAAGAACTTCCTTGGCCTTCTGACCGACTCCGTACAGACTGGAAGGATTTCCGTATGTTTCATTCATAACGGAAACCATTGTATTGATCGCCGCTTCGCTCATTTTCGTAGTGGCGGCATTATCGGCATAAATCACTGTTTAACCTCCATTAAAGACAACTGATCTGTGACCATGACGATCATACTCCCATTTACCTATAATGTCAATGGGTAAATATTCGATATAATTGTTTTACTGCATTGTTTGACCATCAAACTTTGATCGTGTGGGGACCGGCAAGTTAACGATCGGGAGTAAAGATCCTTGCCTCGGCGATGCGAATAAGCTTAACGACTATCGGACCGAACAAGTAGCATGATATGATCTCGCCCGCTGCAACGGAGAACGCCATGAGTCCCAATACCGCTCCCTTTGCGGTCGCAGAGCCCATCGAAGAAATTCCGTAGCCGTAATAGAGCACGAACGGAATTATAACCGCATTCACAACAACTGTCGGAATGGGTATAAGAAGGCTGTGCTTAAAATCAAGATTGTCGCCGGTTTTCTTCCTGATGCCATTACATATGAACTTCGTCAGAACGGCTGCGATAAGCGTAGCAAGCGACCCAAACACGATGTCTATCCACGATCCTCCGAACAGGTTGGTGATCAGGCATCCCACGAAGACGCCCCACACTCCCGCCGGCGTGAAAAAGATCGTCATGCACAGCGCCTCTGCAACCCTGCACTGAATCTCAAGATATGAAAACTGATATGTCATAAGCGACAGCACCACATACAGCGCTGCTATTATCGCGCCCTGCGTGATATGCTTGACCGTCATGATGTTGCTTTTGTTGGTATTTGCCATTATGAAGTATCCTCCGGATCATTATTGGACTTAATCTGTAGCATTATAACATATTATTAGTCCGCCGGTGTCTGATAAAAATTTCCAAGTACTCTTTCCGTTCTGAAAACATTGACAAACGCTGCAGGATCGACTTCATTGACCGCCTGAGTGATTTTGCCCGTTTCCGCACTTGATACAACGGAGTAGACTACGCTTCTGGCACTGTATTCAAACGCACCTTTTGCTTCAAGTACGGTCGCGCCATGGTGGCTGATCCTGTATATCTCATCGCAGACCTCCTTGGGATTGTCGGTCACGATAAACAAAGTAGCTCGCTGATATTTACGGTAAAGCGTCCGTATCGCAACTGTTGAAGTGTATTGGAAAACCATCGAATACAATGCCTTGTCCCAGCCGAACAAAAGGCCTGCCGCGGTGATGATGCAGACGTTAATAATTAGAGGTATGTGAAACGAATCGATCCCCTTCTTCTCGGACAGGAAGATCGCCACAAAATCTGTCCCGCCGCTTGTCGAGTCCGCAAGAAGACATATGCTGATCGCCACGCCGTTTATTAGTCCGCCGAAGATACTAAGAAGCAGAGTCTCCTGCTCAATCACATGGTACGGAAGTACATCCGTCAAAATACCGGTAAGTGTAATAGACCAACACGAAAGGAGCGTGAAGTTCTTCCCTATGAACTTGAATCCGATATACACCGGTATAGCATTGATCAGAATGTTGATGAGTGTATACGGAACCGTAATATTCAAAAACGATGAGAATATCTCCTGAACAAGGAGCGTAAGACCGCTCGCACCGCCGGGAAGCAGCCCGCCGGAGTGAATGAAGGAATTGATATTCAGTGCCATTATGAACGATGCGGCTGAAACTGCAAGGATTCTGATCATAATGTTTTTATTCAGGTTCATGGCAGTACCACCTTTTACTGTCTGTTACATGCACTTATATTGTGTCATTTATCTTGAGGTACTCAACAAGACGTTCACAGCTTCTATCATCCGTAAATGAATGGAATTCTGTGAAGAGTCTGTGGCGTTTATCACCGGCGGGATCGCCGCCACGGGCAACTTCTCCTATAAACTCAAGAAGATCATCAAAATCAAACAGCTCCGCTCCGGGAATATAATCCCTGATCGGATCGAATACAAATCCGCGGCTCTTCTCATACTCCTCGACATCCTCAAGCAGGAATCCCATAGGGCGGTCAAGGATAAGATAGTCTACAGCAGCCGATGAATAATCACTTATCAAAGCATCTGCCTTGCCCAAAAGCCTGTTAATCGGAATATCCATCCTATCGAGATCCTCATTCTCTATCAGGACTATATGAGAAAAACCCTCACATTTAACTGCACTTCTCTTCTGGAAGGGATGCAGCTTGATAACAATTACAGTTTCTTCAGAAATAAGCAGATCATTGAGTTTTTTTAATTTTTCGACGGTATCTACCACAGGAAGCCCTGTCTCTTTCCCCACAGAGTACTCATTCAGGTTCGCAAGATGACCTTCCGCCTCGCGGAAAGTGGGTAGCCACATGATATACCGCTTTGCCTCCGGCGCGCCTAGCAACTGTGAAAAAGACTCTTCGACCGGATGAAACAACCAATCTTCCTTAGGGTATCCCGTAACGATAACTTGATCATCACGCAGGCCGTATATCCTCTTGTGAACTTCCTTATATACTGGACTGATAACCGGCATAAGCTCATACCGTTTCTCACACCTTGTAAAATTGACTCTGGTTTTGAATCCGCAGCCATGCCATAACTGTATCCGGATCTGATCTGCTCTGCAGTTTCTCGCAAACCCGTATGCATCCGTGAAGAAGACATACTTAGCCAGACACATGACCCTGTAATACTCATCCATCTGTTCATGAGTACCATTTACAGCCCATTCGAACGATATGAAATTCACATTGGGGATGTCTTTGAATCGAGTGAACTCTCCCGGGTCTTTAACAATCCAAACAAGCTCATATCGTTCATTCAGACGCACATCAAGCATGTATTCGAACAGCGCTCTTGCATTGTCACCATAATCCATACCGTGAACGTATTGTGAAGCATGAGGACCACTCCGGAAAACAATAATATCCTCAAGCGGAGTGTTCTCATATTTATCACGATACTTAAATTCAATCTCGTTTTCTTGGTTGACATAATTCCAAATTGTAAGGCTATCCGAACTATCCTCAGCTATTTCTTCAAGTGATTCAAAAACTTCCCGAAAGTAATCATCCATTATCACGGGAATACATTCTTCCTGCTTAATATTATCAAACAAATCATTAAAGCAGGAGAAATCCCTGACCGGAATCTTCCTGCCATCAATAATAATATCCTTCTGCTCTCGTTTATTGTCATTAAGCAGACATACTATCCTGTCTGCCGCATCAAATCTGCGGCAAAATTCCGCCAGGGTACCGCTTTCACGGCCGATCGCTACTATACGACAGGGGGATGATAATATGTCATTAGTCAGTCTTAAAAGCTTCACGTATTAACCTCTTCCACCTTATCAATCTCCGCACAGTCCCGCATACCTGGCATATTTCCAGAATATTTCTTTTTGTTCAAACCACAGTATTTTTCCTTCAGGAGCACCTGCATCAACCAATGATTTTCTTATCTCGTCCGCTTTGGGCTTGTATTTGTATGTAATCACAATATAGTCAAAATCATACCGTTGAGCCTCCGATGCATCCGATATAGCTCCGACAGCGTTTAATCTGTCACTGTTCTTGATCTGACGCATGTAGGTATCACAAAGATTTCCCTCGCCAAACAAAAGTATGCGTGATCCCTCCGGAACTTTGTACATCCAGTCATCATCAATCCACATAAGGTTCTTAACGGAAAATCCCATGCGGGAGTTGATCCCCTTGATCAGAAGCTGTGTTACATAAAGCTCCGCCTGAGCACGCATGTTATCGGTAAAATCCGGATGGTCGTATAATGAGGACAGGTATCTGTAGACTTCGTTGACCTTGATAAGATAGTTGGTATTAGGATGAAGAGTCATTGAAGAATTGTTCATGACATAGTGGTAAAAACACTTTTTCGTAACATATACACTCCTACAGTTAAGAAGAAATGTAAGCATACATAATTTATCTTCTGAAAACGATACGCCTTCCGGTATTCTCATCTGTATATCGTTCAATATACTTCTCTTGAATAGTTTACAGCATAAAGATCCTCTGATCCCCAGGTCACACTTTTTCATATTAAATATGGCTGTTTCAAGGAGTTCAATACGCTTTGAACCACTGTATATTCCTTCTTCAACAGTATCAGTTTCAATTGAAGTATAACCGCCTTCATATATATATCCTGATGAGGCCATATCGACGTCATAATCCTTGGCAAGTGAAAACAAGCATTCATACATCGTCGATTCTATCCAGTCATCGCTGTCAACGTACCCTATATACTCACCTTCTGCCACCTTTAGACCGGCTTTTCTGGCTGAAACAAGGCCTCCGTTTTCCTTGTGGATAACCTTTATATCAGAACTATCTTCTGCAAAATCATCGCACAACCTGCCGGATGAATCCGTTGATCCGTCATCGACAAGAACAATCTCAAGATCATCCAACGTCTGTATCAAAATGCTGTTGACACATTTTCTTATCGTACTCTCACAATTGTAAACAGGAACAATGATCGAAACCTTTTTCATAAAAGCCTACTCCATCCTTGACAGCATGCCCAAACAGATATAGTATTATTACAGAAGGCATTACCGTGGTACAAACGGTTCGCCTTGGTTTTTGGCTACAAAGAAAGCAACCTAACCTTTGGTCTGGCGGTTGCTTTCTTTCATTTTATGATCGTATTTGTCCCGGATTCTGAACACTATCGTAAGAATAACCCCTACGACAGATGCTACAGTACCAAGAACAGTTAGCATAAACACAAAACTACTTGATAATGACCTTTCTCAAGATTTCCCATACGAATACCTCCTTTAATGGGAGTTCGGATGAAGTATCCGTTGAAAGGCGAACCGCTTTACCGTTTTGGTAATGCCCACTACTATTATAAATCGAACTCATGTTCGAGTCAAGGTGATCATGTTTTAAATTGCGTATAAAACTGTCTCATATACATCAAACGAATAATGTCTCAAATAAAATCTGTAATCCGGTCGAAGCTCCATGATATACTTCGGAATCTCCCATATATCTTCCGGCTTATGATATACACTTATGGCAAGTTTGGGTTTATTCCTGATTATAGTATTCTTTGCGCCATGAAGGGCTCTGAGTTCCGAACCTTCTATGTCCATTTTAATAAACGTCACAGGCTTGTCGCCAATTGCCTTATCAATTGTTGTTACAGGAATGGTCTCAGCTGATAATACTTCACTCTTTACATTTGATTCAACAACATGAGACGTATGATCACCGGAAGATAAAAATGATAACTCCGTTTCCTTATCCCATGCACCTTTACGAATCAGACTATGGTCTTCATCCAAAAGCACGCCCTTGTCCGACAATACCTTCTCAATCAGTCTGATGTTATTCTCATCCGGTTCAAAGCAGTAACAATAGCCATTTCGACCACACCACTTCATAAAACCAACCGAGGACATACCATCGCAGCACCCGACATCAAGGAATATCTCCCGTCCATCACTGTGAGGAAGTTCCTCCAGATCAAAATACTGAGCTCCCTCAGTCAGGTCATATAATACCGTTCCATCTATTATCCTGTCCTGACCGATACCGCATAACTTCAGATCAGCCTGTATATCCTCATAATACCTCTTTGAGGAAATCACAATGCACTCACAACAATCTTTCTTGAGATATTCATCCAGACTGACTACCGGAATGCCTTTTAGTGCATCACATGATGGAGACTTATCTATAATACCTTTCCAAGATACATCTCCGGTTAATTCCAGAATCTTCTCTCCGAAAGATCCGGCACCATACAGCATAAGTCCATTGGCACGAGCCTTCTCGCCAAGAATGGCAACAAACATCTCCCATCGCTTGTCAGCTGTCACTTTATTCTTAAAACGCCCCGCAGGTTCTGAAAGATAATCCACATCCCCTGTCATGCTGTACATTAGTCTGGCTGAAAAAATGCGTTTGGACTCGTCATCCATAATGTTTTCATTTATCCGGGACAGAAGCCCTATATCCATACCATAACTCATGATCGCCCTCATTCAAAAGACAGACTGAATCTTATATGATCTATCATTCTGTCGTACAATTCGGTTGTCTCAGGCATCCATACATCAATCCCTTCGAATCTCGCATCGGAAAATACATTCTTGTGACTGCGCCCCAAAATCGTCGGTACTATTCCGTAGTCATTCGAAGATCCGGCCACCTCCCGAAATTCCAATACCGGAATGCCACAGACATCAGGAATATCCCTGTGTCCATCAGAAACTACAAAAGCTGCAGGACGCATTCCTCTTAAGCTGAAATATCTGTATACTTCTCTTCCAATCTCTCCGGCGCCATAATAATATATCATGTCATGGCGAACAAAAAAAGTCTTCACATCCTCAATCAACGAATCGGCCAAAGCACTGTCATACTCCGGAAGATTAACATTCCTAAGTCCTTCTGCTGTAACGAACTCATTATTATCAGTTGAAAGCATTTGCAGTATCTGATCAAAATGCTCTGCATCCTCCTCTTTCCAAAAGCTCGGATGCCCCTGCATCACAAAATAAGGATAATCTTTTATCCTTTCATACTCTTTTCGGAAGAAATCCAGATCAACCTCGCCCGTCCTAATCTCATAGTTACAGCGCATAACAAGAGTCCTGGCTTCTGACCTGCCCTCTCCATCTGCCATGAAAAAATAGTTTCGAATCTCAGGAAAATGATCGCATAATACACCTACAGTTTTCTCAGTGCTGTTATTATGCGGTGATCCGAACGTCCGGGCACGTTCTCCCAGATGCTTTTCCATCAACATCTGAGTCATCATAATCGATGTCTTTTGAAGTTCATAGGAACTCTTTGAGAACTCTTTTTCAGTGTGATAATAGCCATGATTCCATAGTTCAACACCGGCTTGACGCATCTTTAGAAGCTTGGATACATACTCCTTGGAAGGATCATCTAGACTTCGTCCTATCAGGCCAAAGCACGGCACTGCACCATTCTTATCACAGATTGTAAATGCCTTCTCAAAACTGCCTATCGTTTTTTCATCAAGATCATCAAACTTGAGAATAATATATGCCATCTTTTCCTCGCAGATCGTATCAGATTCTGTAGCTAAGCAATGACGATTCCGTATACAGCAGGTCTGCTGTCATTTCACTTTCGGCAGGTCTGCATAATCTGGTAACAGCTCTTTCTTTAATAAGCGGATGGTTCAGCATATTACCATTTAAAAGAAAATCATCACATTCAACACACAGTTTTTCCTTATTGTATAAACCATCCATGATCTTTACAATAACATCATATGATTTTGAATTGGGATAGAATTCATTATTATATAACTTCCAAATAACCTCCGAGCAATGATTTGCAAACACCTCAGGTCGACTGATCTTAAGAATTCTGATCCTCGTAGAATCCTCATCAAAAGTTTTATAAAATAAAAAAGAATTATCTCGCGAATGATTCGAAGCTATCATCGCAAGTCTGATGCCGCGAAGATCTTTGTGATCTATGTATTCCCTCAGAATAATCTCATCTTCTATGACAGATATATCTTCAACAGTGATAACTTCGCATTCGTTATTATCTGTAGGCACAGGAACCAGTCTGAACTGTTTTTGACCTATCAATTTAAATCCGTATAAAAGTTTAAGCGCTTCAGCAACAGATTTTCTGGGCGAATACTCAAACCATTTAACATCTTTATCCAAAATTGTGTTTAATGCTTCATAAAAGAAAAAGCGGTATCCTTCATCGATTGCCCATGTGGTTGGTGAGCCGCAAATATAAGAAGATCCGTTAATACTTCTCCTTGACATGATCATTCCGAAATAGCCGACTACCTTGTCGTTGTCCAGAAGAACAGCACCATGCTTAAAAGCATATTCATCTGTGCTAACCTCTGATTCAGCACTCCATCGGTATGAAAGGACCGGTGTGATCCAATTGATGACTTCATCCTCAGAAGCCTCTCCCATCCAGTCAAAATTGCGTCTAAGACACGTTATCACACCTGACAGATATTTCTCTTCATATGGTACGACCTTCATATCATCCCCCAATAATATCCGCTATCTTATTCGCAACATATCCGTAGTAATACAAGTTAAGATGTTCCGGTACCGTTCCATGTTCAAATCCTTTTTCTGTGTATACTAAACCTTCCGGTACCTCTTCGGCTCTTATAACCTTTGCCCATGGACACCTGGACTCAAAATATTCGTAACATTGTCTTAATCTGTTGTTTTTCAACCTTACATCAGCATCCATATTAATGCTCTTTTGATAGATGTCACCAACATATTCAGAAAGATAATTTTCAACAATCACAATTTGTGTATGTTTCTTCACCAGCGTAAGCAATTCTATCAATCTGTCGCACGCAGATTGCCATATCTTGCCATATTCATCGCTTTCATTTGATAGCACAGTATGCTCATAAGAAAGCGTACATGATTCTTTAAATACTTCACTATCGGTATAGTAGAATCCATCAATATCTATGATATCATATCTTTCTTCAAGAAAATCCATCAGGATCAGATCCGGCGCGTCATCACTTATATCCTTACAGAAAGAACGCTCTATCTCTTTTCGGATCATTCTCTCACGATAAGTATTATGATTATTTATTATTAGCGATTTCGGGCTTGTATTGGAAAACGCTGCAATAAGACTTGAGAAACTGTATCTCATATCATTGATACTATCGGCTGACAAAAAATTCCCTATCCTGCCAAGATTGTAACTGCCAAAAACCTTGACATTCCTGCCAAATGAATTCTCTTGTCTTCCGAACTGTTTTGCAAAAAATAGCTGTCCTTCTTTCTTTAATCTAAAAGCAGTATTATCATCCACCCATCCCAACAAAGCACGATACCTGTTGTTTGCGTGCGGTACAAGCTGGCGGAATAGTTCAATTTTACATGTATCAAACAGTCCACGTTCTTTGTATCGTGCGATCAGCATTTCAAACATTGAAAACAGTTCCTGATACTGCTCAAGATCCTTTTTAGCTGTATCGCTGTAACTACCTTTCCTGATCCTGTAATAATATAGGGGCTCTCTGATAAAAAAACTCCCCCTGCACACTCTGTACACATCCGAATAAAGAAAAAGATCTTCGGCAACCGTGTTTGTAAACCGCAGACCTTCCCTATCCCACATTTTCTTTGAATACATCTGCTTCCAGCATGCCGGTGCACCCAGAACTTTTAGCAGATTATATTCTTCGCCTATATATGGACTGTTACCTTCAATTCTTTCTGTTCCATTCGATCCCCAATAATCGTCACACTCGACCAATTCAACATCGTTTGATGTCATGGCACAGTAAAGCTTTTCAATGAACTGCGGATCTACCCAGTCATCTGAATCAACAAAACAGATGTAGTCACCTCTAGATTCAGCCACGCCCTGATTACGGGCACTTCCTGCCCCCGAGCCAATTTGATCTATCAATCTTATTCTATTATCGGACTTAGCATACTCTTCACAAATTCGGGCACTGTTATCCGAACTATGTGCCACTACAAGTATGATCTCAATGTCGCTGTATGTCTGCCTAACGACCGAATCGAGACACTGTCTTAAGTATTCCTCTGTTTCAAATACGGGGATTATTACAGATACCATGTGTTAGTTCCTAGTTTTTTATACGATAAATATATCCTGTAAGATACTATAAACAGACATCTAAAAGCTTTTCTTGAAATCTTTTTCCATCTGTAGCCATTCTTTCAAATAGCCTGCTAATAAAGCCTGCCATAACCATGTTTTCATTCCCATCATCCAGAAATTCACTTATATCAAATTCTCTCTTCTTCTTTATAAGAACATCAATCCACTGGTCATCTCTGTTCTGTTTTTCCTCGTAACGAACTTCAATATCAGCAATATCACTTAGCTGTTTTGAGACATTGACTGCATTTTCCTTATTCCAGATTACAAATTCATTATTAATACAATCGAAATTCCAATTGTGTAATCCTATCCAATTTTCATGAACAGCTTCGGCTCTCTGATGCTGAAGTTTCATTACTCCACCGGTCTTAAGAGTATAAATACACTTTACCAGTCCCCTGTATGGATCAAACGAGTGATCCATTGAATTTCTTATAAAAATCAAATCAGCAAACTCCGATCCATAAATATCAGATATTAACTCAAACATTCCAAAACTACATCTATACGTCTTCTCGATAGCCAAGTTATCAAGCGAATTCATAAAATTATAGTAGTAAGCAAGCGGATCAACTGACAGAACATTAATGTAACCATCTGGTATTTTCTCTCCAAATCCGGAAACAAGTGCACACCCTATATCCATCAAAACATCACCGGGTTTAACGTATTTTTCCAAATCCGGTTCTTTAAATAACACTTCTTTTCTGTTTAGACGTCGCATGTCTCTATATACTGCAGAACTCTCCGATCTTGCATCAATGCCGTTATACAACCAAAAATCTATTTCTGTATCCAGATTGTCTATCCAGTTATTAAAGTAGCAATTGAGATCAACATCCCACTTATACCTCATCTTGTGATAAAAGCTCTCAAGTTCAGATGCCTGAACACGATTCTTTATCTCATTTTCAGAAGGAACACTTGTATGGGCCGGAAACTCTTCTTTAATCACTCGTAGGATTTCAGATTGATACCTGCCATCAGATGCGCCAATAATCAAATGAATAGACGGATCTTCTTCACATTTGGTTATAGCCACTTCCTTACTGATTATAGGGTACTTACCATCAAATAATAATCCAACTTTTTCATTATCCGAATCACAAAGAGCCTCTATAACGTAACCATCCTTTATTAAAGTGATAATTAGCATCTCTGCATGTCGCCCTGCTCCATATACAATACATTTCTTCATTATTATGCTGACACCTCCTGCATTTGCCAGGTTTAATCACTAATTATCTTTCATATTCTGAAAGATTATTCCTGTAATTATAGAATTACTTCTTCCTTTTCTATCCAACATGGCTCATCGAGTCCCTTTATATATGGAACACTACCTTCGGCAACTGAAAACTCACCATGCCTCTTACGATTAATATATGTGACTTCAATACAGTCAGCAAACGCCTCATCGTCCAGAAACAAAACGTCTCCAAGATTATTTGCATGAATATGGACCGGAACATGCGTAATCAGAAGTTTGTCCAATGCTTTGATCCTTGCTTCTCTTTCCTCATCTGATAACAGATCATGGAACTCCATTACAATCTGTTCAAACTTATCAAAGATATCTGATTTCGTGTTGTTAATAAAGCCATACTCAGCTCCTTCAACATCCATTTTTAGAATCATTTCTTTGCATTTATCATGGCCATTTATCTTGATCAGATTACCAAGTGTTTCAAGTTCGTCCTTCGGATATGCAGTGTCTGAAATACCTTTCCTGAAAAAATGAAACTCATCGCGCGAGCACGGAAGTTCGTCAATTGTGTGATCATACATATATATAGAATAGCCCCTATCCGCCATATCTGAGTCCCACGACACATCGTCTGCTATTCCGAAGGAGTATGCAACCTTATCGGTGCTTGCGCCAAAAATGTCAAGCATAATATACCCACCATCATTAGGTCTACCGACGCGGACAAATTCATGTTCCTCACAGCTCTCCGACGGTTTAAATATCCTTAGCTTGTTTTTTATTGTTTCAAGATAATCTAGAGCCTTGCTTCCTTTTAAGCCGGCATATTCATCCCGGGATATGCGCATCTCATTTGATACAGTATAAGAATTATCCCGGCATACCGGAAGGATGACTGACTCACTCGAAAAAATGATATTCTCCTTTTTCCATCCTTTATCGATAAGACTGGCAATAATCTCATCATGCCCGTTCTGTACCGACAATACTACTTTGTATCGACTCAATCCTTCAATGTTGTCAGGCGATATAGTGTCAATTCCGTTAACCTCTATATTTTGAAAGTTTCTATCTGTTATATACTTTATCTTACAATAATTGCCAGATCTGACCTGCCAATAATACTGCTTTCCAACTTTACCAAATCCATAAAGGATAATCTCTTCACCTTTATCTACTCTGTCGTAAGGAAAAAGAAACAGCTTGTATCCTAAATACTCCTGATGTTCCAATTTCTTAGTTCTCCTATTGTCGCTACTTGTTATGCTTCTATCCTAATACAATCACCATTTAGCGTCAGCAATTGTCTTTCGTACTCTTCAAACAGATACTTTATATGAACAATCGTACAATTTCTTATTTTTTTACTGTCAATATAATCTGATATATCAACATCATCCCTGTTAATGGCCACAATAATTTGCTGGTCACACTCGCCTGCTTTATGTGGCGGAAGAATGCTTACAGAGTAATACTCATCTCCCCACTTTTTCACATCCGTATCAAATATTCCACAAATTGAAATTCCCTCTTCTGTAAAATGTCTTGCCAGAAACCTGCCCCAGCGGCCGGCTCCCCACAAATAAAGGGGAGTGTTTCGATCCAACACAGAATCAAGACATGATTCTACAAAAAGCCGGGAGTTAAAATACATCTCCACAAGTCGTTCACTTTCAACAGCATTCTCAGATATTTTACTGCTGATTCCTCCGGTTCTGAAATTTGTCAAAACCGTTCCAATACGTCCAAACTTTGCCTTGCTTTGCCATAGTCTCATCATAAGCTCGCAATCAGCTTGGATTCTGAATGAATCATCGTACAGTCCGTATTTTTCGTATATTTCCCTTTTTATAAAACAAGCCGGATGATTCACCGGCATTAGCCTCCATAGAGTTTTGAATTCCGGGGGCGAATAAACATATGGTTCCTTTCCCGGCGCGACAATATTTACATCCCCAAAAACTACATCTATATTTCTGTTATGCTCAAACGCATGGGCAACTATATCCATGGCGTAATCTTCATACCAGTCATCGCTGTTAACAATACCAATTATATCTCCCGAGGATATTCGAATCCCCTTATTCATCGCATCATATAATCCATTGTCCGGCTCAGAAACAATCACATCTATTCGATCCCGGTATTTTTCAACCACGTCCATCGTGTTATCGGTGGATCCGCCATCAATAACAATGTACTCCAAATCCGGATACCCCTGCCCGATAACGCTAAGTATGGTTTGTTCGATTGTCTTTGCCCCGTTTAGGACAACAGTTATTATTGATATCTTTTTCATCCTACTCACATCTTGACAAAATGGAACAGGCCAAATCTATCCCCACCCCACTCCATCCAATTGTCATATTTATGAATATCAATATTTTGTTCAATCTGATTCCTATAGCAGCTCGAGAACTCAACCAGCTTCATCTTAGAAAACGAATCAATAATAGTCTTCGCGAAGAAAACTCTGTGGGCATTAAACTCCATATGCTCTGCCCCTATTGGCACTGAAATGTATGCATGTCCATTCCTGCACAGTACTCGTTGAATGGCATTAAAGGTTTTAAAACATGCCTCAGGATCCAAATCATCGCCGTATCTGCCTAGCCCAAAGTGTTCCAATGAGCAAAGCGCCGATAAGCTCTTAATACTATTATCCTCAATTCCATCCAGATTGGTTGCATCTGCCTGAACAAAACCATATCCATCAACGACAACATCCAAAGGTCGAATATCTATCTGAACAACTCTTTGACCAAACGATAACAAATGAGTAATAAAACCATCTACTCTTGATCCGATGTCATAATGAATCTGCGGTTTATTCTCATAAATCAATCTGGCGGCCCAAAGATCCTGCCAAAAGTAGCTTTCAAGCTCTCCTGCTGTGTCGTATTTATCAGTTGTAACAATATATTCATTTTGGGGATCATATTTAAAACTCGGTCTTCTGCATATTCTTGAAAACTCTCTGCCCTGTTCACGAATAACTTCTGCAACAACGTCCTGCCAAAATACGAAATCAATCCCTTCGGATGCCAGATATTTACATATTTCTACAATGAAACGGTTCTTCGAAACTGCAATTACAACAGTAGCCTCTTTGGATTTTTCGTTAATCTCATCAGGGCTAATAACTGGAATACCATTAACATAAGTGCCTCTCTTTTGAGCGTCACAAAAGCATAACACCTTATCCTTTCCCAAATAATTAAGGGCTGCAATCCCATCATGTCCCGCCCCATAAAGAATATACTTATCCATATTATTCTCACTCGCTTCATAAAGGATCAGAAACTGTTCATTCGATTCCATAACTTCCGAATGTTATCATATCGTTCAAACAGCATACTCAAAACTGTTTCTCTTTCGTTCTTCCAAAAACAGTTTTTCATGCTTATATAGTTTATTATTCTTATTCTGTCTCCCAAATTCATTTCTTCCAATTGTCTTTGTATATCGTCAGTATATCTTTCATTTAATATTAATACAGAGCAATCCTTTTCAATCATAAGTGCCTGGGGTGACTTTATAACCTTCCCACAAATATTTTTCCCTCTTTTTTTTTGATCGTTATCAACAAAGTATTTCACCCTATCAATCTGGTCCTGAATAAAGCCACTAAACTTCCTATATAAGTCTCCGACACCAAATACTATGATATCCTCGTTTGATGGAATACTATCATCCAAGTACTTCTTCAATAGCCAATAATTTCTTCCCTCTTGCAAATCTAAGAATAATTTTGAACGACTAGCTCTTTCTAAAACCATTTCACCATATATGAGAGAACTGCAGACTGATTTAGCTAACTCTCCTGCTGCTATATCGTAAATTTCTAAATCAGTATAATAATCGTTCAAGTCAGCAGCTCCTCCTGACCTGAAATTAGCTATTGAATACGGATAGTAGCGAAAATCCTTCCCGCTCCCGTATAATTCCAATAGCATCTTGTAATCTGAGGCAATTTTATATCTTTCATCAAAATAAAGACCATTCTGTCTTCTCATGAATACCGATTGATGGCAAAACGGAATACTGATATTGATATAATCCAAGGGCAAAGCTGGAATAAGCGTTTTTTGTCCGTCAGGAGCAACCCTGTTATAATCTCCATACACAACGTCAGCACTTGTTAAATCAATAAAATTCGCTATTTCTCGAACAACTCCATACTCATACCAATCATCGCTATTCAAAAAAGCCACATACTCTCCAGTAGCATGTTGCAATCCTTTGTTCATGGCCGAGTATATACCTCTATCCTTCTCACTCACCCAAAAAGATAATGAGCTATCGTATTTTTTAACTATATCTAGTGTTCCATCCGTTGATCCCCCATCAATAATGATGTACTCAAGATTAGCATAATCTTGAGTAAGCACGCTTCTAATTGTTTGTTCTATTGTTGTTACTCCATTTAAAACAACAGTTATTACCGATATCTTGACCATAGAACACATCCCAGAAATTGCTAAATGAATAAGTAGGACTTAATCTCCCAAGTTGTACCATAGCTTAATCTACCATAATATCTACTGTATATTCCAATAGTATTAATGTAATTTAAAAAAACACACATTTCTACTATACCTTATCCATTAGAATATCTCTGTAAAACCGCACAGTTTCATATGCTGTTTTCTTCCATGAAAACAGCTTTTCTCGATCTTTTCCGTCATTACTCATTTGGGTCCACAACTCATTACTGTCCAGTATCATTTCGATTTTTTCCTTTAAATCCTCGACAGAAGAACCCTCAAAATAAGCCGCTGCATCCCCGGCTACCTCGGGTAATGATGATGAAAAAGTAGTTAACACAGGAATTCCATAATACATAGCTTCTAGTATAGGCAATCCAAATCCTTCGTAAAGCGAGGGATATACAAATAAGCTTGCATTGGAATATATGGACGCAAGTTTACGATCATCTCCATTAGTCCACATAATACCGTCTCGAACTTTTAAATCATCAAACAGACTGTTTTCCTCGGCAGTGAACTCGCCTCCTCCAAAGCAAAGCAACTTGTAAGTTCCTCGAATTCTTGAAAAGGCGTAGGCCTTTGCTAATGTTTTAAAGTTCTTGTATCCTTCTCTATTTCCTACAAATAAAATATACTGAAACGAGTCAACTGCCTCCGTAACATCCGGAAACATCAACGAATTCGCAAGATAAATCACTTTTATCTTTTTTTCATCTATGTCATAATATTTTAGAATATCTTTCTTTGTATTTTCCGATATAGCAATAATACCATCAGAATTAAATATTGCTTCTTTTTTCGCCTCTATAGTTCGTTGATCCAGATTAAACTCCTCATGAATCATATCATATACAGTTATTACTTTTTTTTCCCAGTTACATATATCTGATTCAAAATAATAAGTAGGATGATATATATCCGCAGAAGGAGATGTATCAGAATAGTATTTCAACAGTTCGTGATTAATTATATTTCTTGTATCTATATCATTATATATATCATTATCAATATACCAACTGTTTATATTACTTTGACCAACAACTTCAAATTCTAATTCGCTAACATTCACCCCCTCAAAAAAATCAACATAGAATCCTTCAATTTGAGATATATGTCGGATCAATTCTTGGAAATATCTTGAAATCCCACCCCTCTTTTGAATAGAAAAAATCTGTCCATCATATAGGACACGCTTTGTTTTATCTCCATGATTTGGATAAACTATAGATTGTCTATACTCTATGGCTTTAGAACAGACTACAAAATGTATCAATCTATCATAAGAAATAATGCTCTTCTTATTAAAGCCAATTGATTCAAGCTTCTTAAATATTTCATCATAATACTTCATACTACTTATTATTATTATCAAATCAGCACTTGGCTCAATACCGTCTGGAGATAATACTCTGAATCCGCAAAACTGATTTCCTATTTTATTCTCGCTGCTATCAATAACTCCGTCTATATGAGCATTTATGCTTCGGAGCATTTTTACAGACATCTCCCCATAATATCCCGCTCCGTATATCAAAATTCTATTCTGTGTCAAGTTCATCCCAAGGATATCAAAGCACATTTCTCAATTCATCCTCTACTCTTATAATTTTTTTCCGGTAATTGCTTCATAATCTCGAGCAAGCAACGATTCTCTTCTGTGTTTATAATATGAATTAATATTACGTGAATCATTACAACATTGCTTGAATACTTTAGTATCAATACTACCACCCGACATAATATGATAGTTTTCACATGATACATACCGTTTTCCGAGTTTTTTGGCAATCTTACTTAAGGATTCGCTTGAATAAATCGTGATATGTTGTCCTGTTTCAAGCGAAAAATACCACCATTCACTTGTATTTTTTACTGCTTCTGGATAAATCATGGTTGAAAAAATCACATTATCCGTATACATAAACATTTCATCCAGTGTTTCTATTGGATTCTCTAAATGTTCCATCAGTTCGAACGCGGTAATAGCATCATATTTTGTCTTTTTTCGTTCGAATCCTTTGGCAAATATATTAGAGCAAAACAAATCATACCATTCAAAGTTAAATCCTCTATCACGCATCATTCTAACAAACATTCCATATCCGCCACCCCAATCAAGAAAAACGCCATTGCGTGGGAATAATTCATTTAAAATCGCACTTATTATATGACTATTCTCTATGTTTCTACTGACAAGCCCAATATCAGAATCAGTAATCGCATCTGAATAAGCCTCATCAAGCCAAAACGGATCCTGCGTCTTTATTATCCCACATTTCTTGCATTTGTAATAATTAACACTATATTTACCTAAAACTATACACTTGTCCCATATTTCCATATCGCTATTATCAATTAAACACTTCATAACGCCTCACCCTTTATACTCAGAAAGTACCCTATCCAATATTCTAAGATAACAATCTTTGTTAAACTTTTGAGAAATCAGATTACGAACTCTTTCTGATTCATGTCGAACCCACTTTGAATCTTTGTTTTTGTATTCAAGAACAGTATCTTTGATTGTTTCAATTGTACAATCTTTCAAAACTATGCAATCCTCTTTGTCAAATCCGGAGTTTTCCGAAACGATCGGTATCATGCCAGCAGACATTGCCGTCAAAACTGCACCTGCTTGACCTTCCGAGCATGACGGGTAGATCATATAAGCACATTTTTCAGCCGTCGAAATAAACAACTCACTGAAAATATTCAGATATCCCATTACATGAATATTACTGCAATTATTCAATTCATTATAATAACACTCCGAAAAATCCTTATCCATATTTGATACTATATAAAGATGACACGGGAATGAATCCGACGAAAAAACCTCTAACAACAAATCCAATCCTTTATGTACCTGTCCAGCACCACCTATATACATGAAATTATATGGTTTCTCGTGATTTCTTCGCGAACTGTAATCCAGATCATAACCCGTATTATTTATCAAATATGTTTTAGGCAGCTTATAATCCTTAAACGTATCTAAATTATGTTCATTTCCAATAAAAATTGCCACATTATACTCGCTTATCCACTTGGAAGGTGGTTTAGTTTTTCGCACGGCAGGCAGTCTCACCCCTCTGCGTTCTTTTAATGCTTCCAGTCTTTCTCTCTCAGCAGCATTACTGAATCGAGGGTTGGATCCTGTTATATATGCAATCTTAAAACATGCTTCATTTTTCAAAGCATTCATAAGATTATTTGTTCCCAAACTCATATCTACAATCAAATCATATCTAAAAGCATAATCCTCCACAGAATACATAGAATCATAATCTATAATATCTACATTAAACCCTTTTTTCCATAACATCCTCGCCATCCATCTGACTTGTTGCTGGTTTTGATGAGTGTACAAACTTGATTCAGGCGAAAAAAAAGGCCTAGTAATATAGATAATCAAACTAGATCTTTTATATAGGCGACCATACATACCTTTAACAACAATATCTTTATAGTATCCAGATATTAACTTCCCATAATTAAACACATTACCACATTCAATATCTACAATTGTGGACTCTATTTCGGAATAGTATAGAGAACTCGATATTAAAACCTGCCAATTTGAATTGATAAAATCGACTCCATATACCACATCGTCAAATAGTTTCATTCCAACCAGATTGGGATTACTATCCACAAAAACTATTTCACGTATCTCAAGCTCCCTTAACCATTTATACGCTTCTCTCCCTCTGTCTCCAGCCCCAAACACAATTGTAGGTTTTTGGAATAAACATTGGTCGTTTGCCTCAAATACTATATCAGCGTATTCATTCATATTATATATCCTCAATTAACACAAGCATCAATCCAATTATCCAAGCTTGCAAATGGATACTCTCCCTCAATTAATACCGAAGATTTGTACTCTCTTTTGAATATGTCTTCAACAAAACAATAGCATTTTTGCGGTAACATGACATAATCGTAATCAATTCTTCCAGTCCTGGTATCGTATATACACAAACACTCATAAGCTGTATTCATAACATAGATTACCCCTTCCATGTTTTTAGAGAATGAAAAAGACGCTCCATTCCATGTATTCGTCTTGGTTTGAGGATGCATAACAATTATCTGATCATTCTTATTCTTTAAATCATATTTTATAATACTATCTCCCTTTGTCGGAAATAAGTATAAGCAGTCATCAATATGAAGAAAATTTGATATCTGAACCCGGCAATCAAATACGTCCTCCCGAGAGTTATTCTCCCTATTGCTCATGCAAACGCAGTACAGATGTCCATTTACATCAGAAAAGAACAGATTATCACCCCCAACACACAATGCTTGAATTTTTAATCCATTCATATCTTTATAGTATTCTTTTCTATTATGAGTAATTAAATCGAATTGCGTTATAACATCTGTCATATCGGAAAAAAACACCGAGTCTCCCACAACAGCGCAGTTTATAACATCTTTCAGATGGTTCTCGAACGGTCTTGAAACAACAACATCATTATCTATTCTTTCCAAACAAATAATTCCACAATCATATAGTGGAGTCAAGTATAGTCTATTCTCCCAAATATATCCGTGCAAATATCGCTCCCCACGAGGTATAACGGAATTGTTCGGATTGATAGAAGAATAACTACTAAGCTTCCCTGTCAAAGTATCATAGACACAAATCCATTGACTATAAGCCGGAATAACAACAATAAAGATGCCCCACGCTTTGACACTGACCGATGAAACCCTATTATTAATTGCGTCTGGAAGATCAACAAAATCAACCACCAACTTGCATCGCAAATCGTATATACATAGTTTGTTGAGACCATAAGGAACAAAGAAAAGTCTGGTATCTATAATATCGAAAACACCATATGTCCAAAGGTTAATATTTGTCATTATTCGTATTCTCCTCTCGGAAACTTATCATATCTCTTATAGTATCCTTATAATCAATCAGTGGTTCCCATCCTAGTTCTGCGCTTATCTTGTAATGAGACCCAACAATTTCCTTATTATCATTTGGTCTTATGTAATCAGGATTGACTGTAATTGTGACTTTGACTCCTACAATCTCCGAAATGCAATCGATAATTTCTGAAAGCTTATATGCTTTTCCAGAGCAGACATTGTATACCTCCCCAGTCCTACCTCTCTCAAGCAAAAGATAATATGCTCTCACAACATCTCTAACATCAACAAAATCTCTAATTATGGATATATCTCCCGTTTCGACCTCACCATTTAGTAATCCCGACTCCTTAATCCTAACAATGCGATCAATAAAACTCGGAACAACAAATCGATTATCCTGACCTGGGCCAATATGGTTAAATGATCTTGTCATAATTATATCCATTCCAAACGCATTAACATAAACCCTAGACATCAACTCTTGGGACACTCTCGCCACGGCATATGGGCTAAGCGGTTCTAAAGCTTGATTCTCCCTGATTGGAAGATCTTCCTTGGAAACATTTCCATATTCTTCTGAGGATCCCACCGATAATACCCTACACGAAGGTGATACTTCTCTTATTACATCTATTAAATTTAGAAATAAATTGCTGTTGTTAGTGAAACTCTCTGTGGGATGTTTCCAACTATACGCTACACTACTAAACGCAGCTAAATGAAGCATGTAATCTGGTTTAAAATCTCTTAATGCGTTCCTCAATGCTTCTTTATCCACTAAATCAACTATTCTAAAGGAAACGGAGATTCTGTCAGAATACCTTGAATAATCATACAAAGGAGTATCTCTTGATAAACCTAATACTTCACATTGTATCCTCTCATTATACAAATAATCCACAAAAAATCTCGCCACAAACCCAGAGAATCCGGTAATTGCAAATCTTTTCATCCTATGACACCTATAAGTATACACGCTCGTACTATTTATGTTGAAACCGAACAATCAGTCAAGAATAACAATTTCACCGAACTAATATCTGTTTCCATACCATGTCAATATGTAAGTCCCACGTTTACCCTTGTCTTCAGTTCTTTTTGAGTCAAGAACTAGATAGATTGGCAATGAGCACATAGTTGCTAGATCCGGAAAAAGATTAGCTATAAAGCTTCCAACCATTTGTCGGTCTTTATTGGGCTGGCTACTCCAATACTGATTATCAGATAGAATATCGCCTATTTCAATTTCAGTTTCTCCTTCACCGCGATGACCGACACCCCATTCTTGAATAATATAAAATACTCTAAATGATTTCTGAAAATACGCGTCGCATATGATTTCTTCCCACTTTGTTTCCCTGTATTTTCATAGTAATATTCATCCCACTTCAACATCAGTATGTTAACCCCTTGGGCAACATGTTTTTACTCGTTTTCTCTATCAGTGCCTGTTGGTATATACTTGTTATCGCATAATAATTCACAAGATCAGGCCAATGATTAGCAGGATGATAGTAGTCAATATACAATCTTTCTTTACCATCTAGATTCATATAATAATACCAATTATCACAGGTACTCTTTCCATTAAGCGGATCTTTTCCAAATACAAATCGATGCAATATCCAAAAGGTTGAACCGCATATAACTATGTCTGGATCGATCAGTTGCAACTCCCGAATTATTTCTTCTCGATCTGACAGTGCATAGGCGGCTACTTCTTCAATAACAGATTGCGGCTTGCCACCACTTTTCTTCAGATTAATGACCGCTATTTGTTCAAATAGAGATTTCCTTAAATCTGAGTCTTCATCAATGTCACGTATATATCTGGCAATCGAATTGGCGGAAGTATTCTGTATTCCGTATGTCCATCTGGCAATTCTGTTCCATATACGTGTATCCGGATGTTTCTCGCGAATCCACTCTGCGAGATCGAAAGCTCGTTCATTCTCTCGGATATATGCTTCTTTTAATATATATAGGATTTTTTTATGCTCGTAATCCTGCCATAAATCCGTGTTAACTATCCCATCAGGAATAAACTTATTAGCAGCATGGTTGATCACTATATCATGTTCTTCATCCTTAACAGTATATCTTTCTGAAATTGGAGCTTTCCCTTCCCATAATTCAAATAGAGAAACAAGGTCTGAAACGTTTCTTATCGAGTCAATATATTCCATAAGATGCCCTCTATTCTCAAATCTTAATGCTATCCCATTATTAATTCATTAATTCTCTGTAAAGCAGAACCTCCCGACGCAAGATAATTCATACCTTACATCGGGAGTTGATTGCATTCTATTTTGCGGGTGCAAGACCTTTCAGCCGAGCGATTTCTTCGCGGAGTTTTATTACTTCAGATTCCGCTTCATCCGCACGCTTACGTTCTCGTTCGGTATTGACGCGCTCTTCCTCTCGGCCTTCTTCTCGGCCTTCTTCTTTGAACATCTGCATGGTCTCGGCTTCGTTGTATTCTGTAATGCACATATTCTTTACCTCGCTCTGATTGGCCATTAGGAACCCTTTAATCTCATAGTTCCTTGGCATATCCTGTATTGCCTTATCAACCGCGCGATCAATTTCCATTATTTCATTATTGGTTCTGATTTCCTCAATAAACCATGAATACTCTGAAAGTGATTTGCATTCATTTAACAAACCACTGCCGTACTGCGGTCTGATATTGTACATATGGACTCGAACATCCACATCCGATCTTGCAGGATCACAACCCTTAGGAAATGAATCACTGAGTTTTAACACCATGTCGCCCATGTCTTCATGCCCATTGTAAAACACTGCGAGTCTGGGAATCGGCAGAATCATTGTTTTAGAACTGTATTCATTCTGTCCTGTCCGTTTGATATATTTATCGTACTGTCGTCCCAAATACATCAACTGTCTTACCGGCATATTCGGATTATAAGTACTCTGGTGTTCATAAAGACTGATTTCACTGCTGATGATGAATGAAACATCATTTTTCATTCCCATGTAGATATAATCTCCCATGGTAGTAATCTCGATATCATCGATATCTTTATGATCTGTCCCATTTACTGCATTATACAGTGATAGAGTCCATTTCTTGTTCTCTTCCCTCCCGAAGATGAAACAGAACAATCTGTCTTTGTGTTCTCGATTTACTTTTTCTTCCATACCATACTCCTTTCGGTTTGATTCCGGCAGGAGTATGGAGTGACCGCTTCATCCGCTTCTTCCTTATTCCTGCCTATAGTTAGTGGATTATAAGCAGGAATTCCAGAAATGCTCAGATGAGATTACAGACGACTATATTATCATATATGAGAAAAACTGCTTACTGTATGATTTTATCATATATGCAGGGGTTTGTCGCTTGTTTTCTCGATGTAATGTATGATTTTTTCAAGGTTCCAGAAGAAGTATTTTCTGGCAAGGTTGTTTACACCTCTATCGCAAAAAAACGACGCATTTCTGCGTCGGTTGAATAATCTCTTTACGCATCCATGCATGTATAAATACTTCCATAATTATATATCGGCATGTAATTCAGAAATCTTAACGTCCGGCGTCCTTGGAAACGTCTAGGGTTTTCTCCCTATAAGCACAAACTCCCGACGCAAGATAATTCATACCTTACATCGGGAGTTGATTGCGTTCTATTTGGCTGGTGTGAGGCCTTTCAGCCGAGCGATTTCTTCGCGGAGTTTTATTACTTCAGATTCTGCTTCATCCGCACGCTTACGTTCGCGTTCGGTATTGACTCGTTCCTCTCTTCGGCCCTCTTCTCTACCTTCTTCTCTACCCTCTGCTCGCCCCTCTTCCTTGAAGGCCTCATTTACTTCTGCTTCGTTGTATTCTGTATCAAGCATACCTTCTACCTCCTCGCAGTGTACGACAAGAAAGCTCTTTATCTCGTAATCATCCGGCATATCGTCAATGGCTTGTTTAACTGTTTTGACAAGATTGATTTTCTTAGAACCGGATGATTGTTTTTCTTTTCTAATGTGTTCTCTTATTCTTTCCACAAACCATGCATATTCCGACAGTGGCTTGCATTTTTTCATTATACAGGCATTTCTGCCAAAGTTGATATTGAGCATCCTCACTCTGACTTCTATATCGGAATCGTCTCTTTGAGACTCAGCAAAAGAATCTGTAAGCTTAAGGATGATCTCATCAGCTTTGTTCTTTTCACCGTTATAGAATACAATGAGTTTCGGAGTCGGCAGTTCTATCAGCTTTTCACCGTATTTGTTGAACTTCTTACGCTTGATATATCCGGAGTACAAACTGCTTACATATCCCAGCATTCTAAGCGGCATATTCGGATTGAATGACGATTGATGCTCGTACACACTTATTATGTCCTCTATCAGGAACGATGTATCATTTTTCATTCCCAAATAAAGAAAATCCTCAAGCGTGTTAAACTCGATCTCGGCCGGATCCTCGTGCTCTGAGCCATTTATCGCATTATAAAGACTCAGTGTCCATTTCCTGTTTTCCTCACGCCCAAAAATAAAGTTGAATAACCTATCTTTATACTCCCTGTTGACAGTTTCGTTTGTACCATTTGACATATGTTTCTCCTTTCGGTTTGATACCGGCAGGGACAAGGCACAAAGAACTCTGTCATTATTCTTATTCCTGCCTATTGTTAGTGAATTATAAGCAGGAATTCCAGAAGTGCTCAGATGAGATTACAGACGACTATATTGTCATATATGAGAAAAACTGCTTACTGTATGATTTTATCATATTTGCAAGGGTTTGTCGTTTATTATTTCTATGTGGCGATACTACCCTAAAACAACCTCATCTGCTCATACCTTTCCGGCAATGTCATCATGAAGTTGAAGCACTCCTTTGGCGAAGAGAGCATTCCGTTTTCCTTGCATATTTTCTTAAATATGGTCATGAGATTAACGGCGTCGGGGCTCGGAAGCTCGTAGTCATTTTTATATCGTTCGATATACCTTTGCTTCATTCCCGGAAAATGCCTGTCAAGCGCGGCATAATAGTATTCCCGGTCTCCCTCGCGCAGCGTAAGACCCATATCAAAACATATTATGCCTTTCACCCCGACTCGGGCGCATTCATCTAGAATGGATCTGATATTATCTTCGGTATCATTTATAAACGGCAGTATAGGCGAAAGCCATACTACTGTCGGAATCCCGCGCTTTCTCATTTCCTCCAGCACTTCGATCCGTCTTCTCGTATTGCAAACATTGGGCTCAATGATCGAACACAGCTTGTCGTCATATGTTGTCAGTGTCATCTGCACAACGCATTTTGCATTTTTATTAATCTCATCCAATAGATCAATGTCCTGAAGTATACGATCCGACTTGGTCTGTATCGCCACACCGAATTCGTACTTGCGTATTATCTCCAGACACCTTCTTGTCAGCCTGAGTTCTTCCTCGCAATGCATGTAAGGATCAGACATGGCGCCTGTCCCTATCATACATTTCTTCCGCTTTGACTTAAGTGCGCGCTCCAAAAGCTCGGGAGCATTCTGTTTAACTTCAATATCTTCAAAAGGGTGCGTAAACTGATAGCAGGTGCTCCTGCTGTCGCAGTATATGCACCCGTGAGAGCATCCCCGGTATATATTCATCCCGAAACACTCACCGTTTTTTGTGAGTATTCCTTTAGCGTCTACAAAATGCATGGCAGCTCACACATAATCCGTGCTTAATAGATACTTCAAAGTGTCATTATTATACTACCTGCCACTTTACCTGTCACCGTAAAGCGCTCTGTACGTAAGTCCTATAGTGCCGGATAGAACCGAGGCAATACCAACCAGCATACCCTTAAAATCATAATCCTCGGGAACAGGTGTAGACGATACGGTACGTTCCACCTTACTTATACTTCCGAATGGATTGACGTTCATGTAACAGCTCGTGTGTATTTCACTATCAGTTACATTTCCGGCCTCATCCTCGGCCTTAATAGAAAGTGCATACTGACCATAATCATTGACCGCGACCGTTGCTGTATTATCGCTGTCTATCGCTATATCTCGTCCGTTAAAAACAACATTGGTCAGTCTGTCGCCCTCATCCAAGAGGCTTACTTTGATCAGACTCCCCTTCTGTATGTTCCCTTCCCTGTCAAATCCCGACAGGACTATTTGCGGCGACGTATGATCCACCATGAATACCGCACTGCCTTCCGCAGCATTTCCTGCCTCATCCTCGGCAAGTATCGTCAAAACGTATTTTCCCTCCAAAATGATCTCTTCGCCGTCATGAATCTCTTTATCATCAATGTATGCGCCCGCGGTGACCTTTGATGAATCACTTACCAGATCCATGAGCTTTCCCGGAAGTGTGAACGCTTTGAAGAACGCGTTATCGATCTTTCCGAGTCCGGAGATTACCGGAGGCGTATGATCTATTGCAAAACACACGCTGTCTGTTGAAGTGTTTCCACTCCTGTCGGAAGCTGTGCACGTCAGCCTGTACTCTCCTTCCTCCGCCGGCTTGATATCAACGTGATCCCGTTCGGACTTCATTACCTGCTCACTCTTTCCAACAGGCACATAGACGCTCTTTTCCTTTTTCTCAAGCACCGCTGTCATTATTGCCGACTCGTAGAACAACTCTCCGGCGCAAAATCTGAGCGTCGGAATATCAGAAGTCACTTCTCCGTCATCAAGCCCTGATATCGATATATCAGGTGCCGTGGAATCTATACGGAATTGTTTGGAACACTCCGTTTTATTGCCCGCTCCGTCTTCGGCCGACACTTCCAGAAAGTACTCTCCGTCTGCACTTATGTCAACCTTTCTGATATCTCTGAAAGCCTCCGGTTTATAAGCTGAGATTGGTATCTGTTCAGTTTTTTGCGGCGATCTCCTGACTAGATTTATGTAGACCTCAGTGTCTTCGGGGATGTTTTCAGACACATCAACAGTGATATTTGCCCCGTTCCTGATGTCTGCATTCTCATACACACCTCCGATCTCAACATGCGGAGCTGTCATATCTATCGTAAAATCCCAGTGTATCTCTTCCGACCTGTTCCCCGCTTCATCCGTCGCAAATGCCCTGATGTCATAGACTCCGTCTTCATCAAACGACAGCTCGGTGCCGCCTTCTATCCCGGAGCACTCCGTGGTTATAACCTCATCCCCGGATTGTCTTTTTATCACGT
>Ga0256407_10001538_pt1 | contig 47786 bp, 55 predicted proteins | sample RumenRJG_04DNA_FD_193489 | JGI IMG/M metagenome (GOLD analysis project Ga0256407, IMG submission 193489) | Bovine rumen microbial communities from Lethbridge, Alberta, Canada - RJG_04 | ecosystem: Host-associated > Mammals > Digestive system > Stomach > Rumen | place: Canada: Alberta...
CGCAAATCGGAGCGAGTATTTTTTTCTGCTTATTTTTCACATCTCCCGTTGCTATTCCAAAAACCTTACGGCATCATGTGTCGCGTTTCAACCACTAAAAAGGAACAGGCAAAATGATGACGATAATAACGCCGGGAGGCGGAACAGAAGCGGAAAGGAGCGAGGCCGAATTTGTGTCGCGTATCGCATCCGAAGTGTTCGTCAAGGTCGAGAGTTCGCTGAAGCCCGTGCTGGAGCGGATAATCGCCTTTAATGCGGATGGGGCGTTCAGGGCGTACCGCACGAGGGAGGCGTGCAACCTCACGGGGTTGAGGCTGCGGCAGTTCGAGCGGTTCTGCGAGATCATGAAGGCGAAACCGACGGAAGCACCGTTTAGGGCGGCGCAGGCGGTTCTCGAAGAGCTTCAGGGACGGGGCGGGTATCCGTGCGCGTCCTCGCTCCAGCGGTACGCCATCAAGCACCGCAGGCATTGGTAAACAACAAGGAGAAAGTAAAATGAAAACAGAAACAGAAACGGCAGTCAGGAGCATCGCCTCCATCGACCCGGAAATCACGAAGGAGATGATGGAACACGCCATCGACATCCTTCGCGGGAATGTTAGGTCGGAGGACGATCTCGTACACGTTGTGAAGCGCAAGGAAGTGATGAAGATTCTCAGCATCTCGCGTCGCACGCTCGACTACTACCTGAAGCGCGGCTACCTTGACCGGGTTTACGGCGGCGGGCGCATCAACGCGATGGGCGTGTCCCGCGAGAGCCTTCTGCGTTTCCAGCGCCTGCGCGTCGGGCATCCCGCGCCGCGCCCCTACAGGAAGCATACGGATTTTGTGTGAAGGTATTTTGCGGTATGAAAGGGACGTATTCTTGTAGGCGTTACAACTGTACAGTTGCCTCCCGATGCTCATGCCGACACTGATTTTGTGCTATGAAAATCATGTCGGCATGAGCCATGCCCAAAAGCATACTGTTTTATACTGCACAAAGATTTAGGTATTACGCACACCGCCAGCACGATAGTAGGGCATAAAAATTCGTGTCGTTTTCGCGGCGAGTCCAAGGTGGATGTTACTGGCTTGGCGTTGATTCTCCGATGGGCTTTGCGCTCCTTGTAGAGGAGGCGTAGAACTTCGCAAAAGGGGCAGTTTTCGGGCAGCATTTCCCCCTCGTTTGGAGTGCCTTTCCGCACGGCGGATTTCGCTGCTTTCGCGCACGGCGAAACGGCAGTTTAGGCAACACAAAATCGAGCGCAGCCTCCCGGCTCTTCTTTAGGCGAAAAATGCCATATTTCCGCCGAAACCGCGATGTAGAAATGTGGGCTATCTGGGGAACACGGCGAATGCGTCGCAGAACACGATGATGGCACCGACGTTCCTCACGGTCGGGTCGGCAACGGGCTGCACGCTCGCCGATCTCACCGTCACGGGCTATGATGCTCCGACTTGGAATGACGAAGACGAAGAATTCGAAGGCGGCTGCTCCGGCGGCGACTTCGTTCTCAACTTCCTCAACGCCAACGGAAGCTACGCCGCCCGTTACTACTGGATTGACGATGGCGAGACAGGCCCTGGTTGGTTTGCGAGTTCTGGTGGTGCGGCAATCTCTGGCGGTGCGACTTCGGTTTCGCTTCCAGCCGGCAAGGGCGTATGGGTACTCGGCAACGGCTTGACGCTCAACATCCCCGCCCCGGAGCTCTAATAAAGTTTGCGTAGCACATAGTGTGTTGCGCATTGGAAAACGAAAAAGGAAAATGAAAATGAAGAAACTGATTGTTATGCTTGCGGCAGGTGTTCTTGCCGTCGGTGTGAATGCTGCACAAGTATCTTGGGATGCCAACAAGGGCTACCTCTACGACGGCGCGGAGACGCCGGAAAAGATTACGTCTGGCACGGCGCTCCTGATGCTGTCCACCTACTCGGCGGGCGACCTCGTTTCCGCGTTTGTGGAGAGCGGCTACAATGCGACGTCGATGGAATCGACTCTCAAGGATTCGGACAAGTATCTGGGTTCGGGGACGATTGGATCTAATGCGCGCATTGCAGGAGGAACTGGCACGACTACCGCAACCGATGCCATCACCGCCTACTTCGTGGTGTTCGGAGATCAGGGGGTGTACATTTCTCCCACCGCCACTTCCCAGTATGACGGACTGGCTCAGGCTCATTCATTAGCATTCGCGAGTATCAGCACCTCCTCCAAGGCATTCAACGATGCGAAGGGCGGGTATTCGGCCCCTGGCTGGTACGGGACGTCTGATGTTCCCGAGCCGACGAGCGGGCTGCTGATGCTTATTGGCCTGGCAGGTCTTGCGCTGCGCCGCAAGCGTGCGTAAGGAGTGCAACTGCGGCGCGTTGAAGGCAACGCGCCTTACCAGGAGGCCCGTCCGCGTGTGCGGGCGGGCTTTCTGTTTGAAGAGTTATTTGGAATGTATTTCCTGGATTGAGAAAATGGAAGGATGGTTTGCTCGGTAGTCCATATAGGTCTTGCCGCGTCCGTTTTCTGCGGGCTCGTTTCGGGCGTATGCCGTCCGAATGTGCGCGAGATTCCCGTTGAGCGGGTAAGCTGCGCACTGCATGCGGGCGGCAGGAAGGTTGGCGGCGGCGTTCTGATCGGCACGGTGAAAGGCGGCGTCACCAACGTCGCCCTGCTGACGGCCCGGCATGTCGTCACGGCGAACCGCGACTACCTGCGCGACTTGTCGGCGACTTTCCCCCTTGACGCGGGCGGAGACCGGAGAATCGTCCTGCGGGGCGACACCCGTCCGCGCTGGCTGACTGTTCCTTTGGAAGCGTTTGACTGCGCTTGGATTCTCCTGAATGGTGACGAGATGCAGGCCGTCACGGAATGGGTGGATGCGGGGTACGTCATGGCGACCGCTGGGCAGGCAATTGAAAAGGGATGTCCAATGGCGATTCCGCTGTCCGCTTCCGGCGGCGTCTTCCGCTTCATCGATTCCGGTCGCATCCCGGACTTCCCGTTTGAGCACAATCTGAGGATGCGGAAGGCCGCGTTGGAGGTTTCGACCGTTTTCGGAATCACCGAGGTCGGCGAAAGCGGCGGCCCGGTATTCGTCTGCGACGTCGAGGGCAAGGCGGTCCGTCTTGCAGGGACGACGGTCGGATCCAACCGGAATGTCCGGCAGACCGCATTCACCGAAATTACGAATGTGATCGATGAAGTCTGCGCTGCGTTGTCCGGCGGCGCCGTGCGGCGTCTGGCGGACTGCCCCGAGCTGTGGTAGCGAAGCGGGCCGGAGAAGAGGAATAGACGATGGATGCAAGACGTTTCAAGAGGATGATCCTGTCGGCGTGCGCGGCGGCGCTCGCCTTGTCCGCGCTCGGGGACGCGGAGGCGGAGAACGCCGTCCTCAGGCGGCGGCTCCGGGACGCGGAGAGCAAGGTGCGGAGGTACGAGAAGGAGCGGGAGCTGGACGAGGACGCGAACCACGAGCACGACGTGTACAAGTTCACGTTCTGTCCGCCCGGGTCTGACGAAAACGTGACTATTGCCGTCACGACGAGGGTGGAGAAGGTCACGCGGGATATGACCAAGGCGATTCCGGACTGGGAGAAGGCGGAGTCGGAGCGGATGAACGCGCGGTTCAGGCGCGACTTCGAGGTTTGCGAGGCTGACGAAGAGACAGGACGACCTGCCTGGATCAAATACTTTGCGAGCGCGAAGGAGAGGGACGACTACCTCCGTCCGCTGCTCGGGGAAATCTGCATGGCCGGATGGCGCGTCGAGGAGTTCCGGGCCGGCGGCGCGGGGAGGATGAAGTTCTATCTCGCGGACATCCCCTCCTACAATCTAATGGTGGTGGCGCTCGACTGCGTGGGGCCGGACGGAAAGGAGCGGCATGTCATTTCGGCGGGGGTGAAACCGAAGAACGGATTTCTCTGCATCATCGGGAGATGGCGAAGGGGGAATGGGAGATCGAGGTCGGAAAAGGTCTCAGGCTGAAGGCCGTGGAACAGGAGGGCAGAAATATGGTTTTTACTGTGACATGTCGGGGAAACGGCGGCAGTCGGGAGACGGTTGAGATCGAGGCCGCCGACCGTGGCGGCTTGTTCGCCGAGTTGAAACGGCGGGGAATGACTGCGATTAGCGTGAGCGAGGGGAAGGCAAAGCGGACGCGACGGAGCGCGTCCACCACGAACGGGCAAGGCGCCGGATCTCCCGGCCAACGGGCGGGATTCCCGTCCAAGTGGGTTGCGGCAGCGGTGATCGCCTTGATTGCTGCAGCAGTTGGCGTCTGGTGGCTGTGGGTGGCGAAGGACGCGGCGGGGCGCGTCCCTCCCGCAGGTCCTGTCGAGCCCAGGCCCGCCCCCTCCGCGATCTCGAACTCGGCGCCTCCGCGTGTAAAGGCGCCCGCTCCGAAAGCGGATGCGCCGGTGCGCGTCGCCCCCCCGGAAGCCGAGAAGCCGAAGCCGCGCCCCCCGCAGCGCGTGGGCGAACTGCGCGACGGCTACCGCCTCCTGCCTGACGGCACGCTCCACCGCGTCGTCGGCATCGTGACGAACGCCCCTGGCAAGTATTCGCTCGCCGACAAGACCTTCAAGCACTTTGCCGACGCCGAGCTCGGCAACCTGCTGATGATCAAGCCGGGCGAGGGCATGGTCGGCGAGAGCGAGGGCATGTACAGGGGATTCAAGAACGAGTTGCTGAAGGCGCTTGAAGAGCCGATCGCCTACTCCGAGGACGACACCGACCTCCAGCGCGAACTCAAAGACGGCGTGAAGGAACTCCGCGAGGAGCTGAAGCGGCGCATGGCGAACGGCGAGGACATCGAAAAGGTGATGGAGGACACCCGCGAACAGTTGAAGGAGCTGAGCCTCTACCGGGAGGAACTTGAGGGACATGTGATGAAGCTCGCCCACGAGGGCATGACGCAGGCCGAGTACGAGGAACTTGTCGCAGCGGCGAACAAGATGCTCGACGAGCGCGGCGTAAAGCACATGGAACTTCCCGCCACCCTCAGACGGACGCTCCGTCTGCGCAAGATCCAGGAGGATGCGCGGAGGAAGGAACTTGAACGACAGAAAGAGAAGGAGAAGACCAGATGAAATCCCTTAGGCCACTTGCCGCCCTCGTCGCCATTGCCGTCTGCGGAGCGGCTTTCGCGGCGACGAACCAGGTAGACCGCATCGCCAGGGCGGGCGGACTCGTCCTCCGTCCCGGCGCATTTGCGGGCAAGGTCTCGATCGTCAACCAGCAGGCGCGGCTTCCGCAATCCGACTGCGAGGCGATAGCGAAGGCCGTCAGCGAGGCGACCCAGTGCAACGTCGTCGTCGACGGCGGCGAAGGCGCGGCGGTCAAGCTCTACGTGATTGACGATCCGTCCGCGCCGACCGTCCTTCTCGCCACCGAGGACCACTGGGGCAAGATGAACGTTGCGAAACTTGTCGATGACCTTCCTGGGGAGAATGCGAAAGGGAAGTTCTTCGTCCCTCGCGGACGCAAGATGCTCTTGAAGTCGCTTTCGATCCTCCTTGGCGGCGGTGCGTCGCAGTTCCCCGGCAACTCGATGAACACGACCACGCTCAAGCAGCTTGACCTCGCCGGCGAGGGCATCCCCGTGGACATGATCGACAACTATGTGAAGTACCTGAAGCCGCTCGGCGTCACCCCCGCCGAAACCACCACCTACCGCAAGGCCTGCCGCGAGGGCTGGGCGCCCCAGCCGACGAATGACGTGCAAAGGGCCATCTGGGACAAGATACACGCCATGCCCACCGCACCGATGAAGATCAAGCCCGAGACGAAGAAAGTCAGTGATTAACGTCCCCAAGTCCTAAGTCCTTCATCCTTTGTCTTCTGTCCTCTGTCCTTTGTCCTCCCCCATGAAGTACACCTACGCCTACAAAACCCCGGACGGGGTCCGGCACGAGGATTCCATGACCGCCTCCTCCCGCGAGGAGGTGTTTTCGGCTCTCCGCGCCAAGGGGATCAAGGCGATCAAGGTCGTGGCGGCAGACGGATCGAAGGCGAACGGCGAGGTACGCGGTCTCCGCAAACGCGCCGTAGTCGCCCTTGTGGCGCTTGCTGCGGCGGTCGCGGGCGTGGTTTCGTGGTGGTGGGCGGCGCGCGCGGGGCGCGCGTCCCACCAGACGGCCGCGACAAGCGCGGCCGCTCCCGTGGCGACCAACTCCTCCCCGCGCCACCAGATCTACGGCGACCCGGCGGTGATGGAGGCGTTCGAGCGCGGCGACTTCGGCGATGCCATGCCGCGGGCGGGGGACAGGCTCCTGGCCGTGTTTGCGCAGCCCGGAAGGTACATGTGCCCAAGGGGGGCTGACCCGCGCAGGCTGGAGACGAGGACGGAGGCCGCGTTCGAGGCTTACGCCAGGGGCGAGCTGGCGGCTGAAAAGGACATCGAGATCGCGGACGCCGACTCCCGCGAGGTGCGCGAGCTGAAGCAGATCGTGAACGGGATGCGCGAGGAGATGCGCGAATACCTCGCGAACGGCAACGGCACGCCGCGCTCCTACTGGCGACGTCTCAACGAGCGCACCACCTCGGAGATTCAGATTTACGAGCGCACCCGCCGCGAACTTGAGAACGAGAAGTCGCCCGAAGTCTGGGACGAGAAAAACGCCGCCTTGCGCCGCCTAGGCTTGCGCACGATCCCCAATCCGAACGAGTGAGGAAATCAGTAATCTCCCCTTGCGCCCCACACCGCGATTTGCTATATCACTTCGCGTTGGGCGAAAACCCATTTTGGCAGAGGCGCAAGCCCGAGCCACCCACACACGCGGACGGGCCATTAGCCACTAACCACCTACTTGACCGGTGGCACTGACGGCAGCGCCACGAGCGCGGATTCGGTTTCTTAATCATTTTTGTACAGCTTTCAACATATGTACCCTTGAATCTTCAGTCCAAACATGGTACAATGTGTGCGTTCTGACAGACAGGAGAAGCGAATTATGTCACAGACAGCATTTAGTATACGGATGGATGAAGGTCTCAAACGAGACTTCAGCCAGTTTTGCGAGAACATCGGAATGACGATGTCCACGGCGTTTGTCGTGTTCGCAAAGGCGGTCTTAAGATGTCGCAGAATCCCATTTGAGATTTGCGATTACGGCGAACCGCATGATGCCGAGAATGCGCAAAGCCGCCTTGCCGCGAAACGGGCATTTGAGAGCATGAGGGCGAAGGTTCAAGAACGATACAAGGACGTCCCGGAACCAACGCTAGATGAAATCAATGCCGAAATTGCGCGTGTGCGGCACGAGCGGTTGGCTCGTGAACGCGAAGTGGCGGGTGTCAAATGAGTGTCAAGGCCGTTATCGACACGAATGTTCTGGTTTCGTCTTTCCTGTCCAAGAATCCGAACTCACCAACCGTTCGTATTGCAAACGCGCTCTTGGACGGGAGGTTCACGCCAGTGTATTCGCGGGGAATGATCGACGAGTACGTAGATGTACTGGGCAGGGATTATCTCAATCTTCGAGCCGCGCAAGTTGAGGAACTCATTGGACACCTCAAAACGTCTGGCGAGGAAGTCGTGCCAGCCGAATCAAACGAGAACTTCCCTGATCCCGACGACAAAGTGTTCTTCTGTACCGCGCTTGCGGACGATGCCCACCTCGTCACGGGCAACATGAAGCATTACCCTCCCACAAACTTTGTTGTAACCCCTGCGCAGTTCTGCGAACTACTTGGAATTTGAGTAAAGAATGCAAAACGCCCGGCGGAAAACCGCCAGGCGTTTCGTTAGGTTTCTGTGAAACCGTTTGGTTGATTACTTCTGCTTACGACGGAGAGCGAGCATCGCGCCGCCAACGAGGAGCAGCAGTCCGCTCGTCGGCTCAGGAATGCCACCCTGACCGCCGCCGCCGCCGCCACCACCGGCGGTCATGGTGCTCCAGTCACTGGCACCGTAGGCGGTCGGATCAGTAAACTTCGCCCATGTTGCACTTGTCATTGGATCAACACCCTGAGTACTCGTTCCGTTTACGAGGATGTAGTTGCCCTCGTAGGAATCAAGACCCTTCCCGTTGTCCTCAACGAGGATCAGTGTATAGGCCTGCCCTGCCGATGTATTAGGAACTGCATCATTATCAACTGGCGCATCAAAAACACCAAACTGATACGCAGCATTCTGCCCAGCCTGTGTAACATACGTCGCCGAACTCGTGTCGAACGCTGTTCCGTCTGAGGTCACGGTACCGAGGTACAGATAGGCAATTCCTTGCACAGCATCGCCCATGTACTGCCCGGTTGAGTCCATGATGTCAGAACTTTGAAAACCCCAGACCATGGAGGCAGCCTGCACAGAGCAGGCAACAGCCATACTGGAGACTATCATCATTAACTTTTTCATTTTCATTTTCCTTTTTGTTTTAGGCACACCGCACTGTGCGATGCACATAAATTATCAGTTGGATGAGGGGGCGGCAATCGAAATCGTTGCAGCACCACCCGAACGTTGGAAGAAGAATCCCTCGCCGGCTGGAATCGTGTCCGTCGTCGCAGTTGTGGTGGCCGTGGACTCAACCCAACGCGTCTGGCCGCGGGAAGAGTAGTAGAAATACTTTGTCCATGCGCTCGTCGCCGTGTTCCAACGCCAAATTTGGTCGGCTGCACCAATTGTCGCACCGCCAGTTGGCGTACCAGAAGGATAATTTGAATTGAAGCTTGCGATTGAAACAGACGTCGGCCACGGATTCGCCATGAACGCAAGCTGTCCGTCCGTGACGGACACGGAGGAGGCACCAGTCATTTCCTTCACCGCACCCGCAAGCGTCAGAGACGTGGCACCACCCGAACGACAGAAGAACACGGTCTCGCCGGCCGGAACCGTGTCGGTCGTTTCTGCTGCCGTATTGTCAGAGTTGACCCAGCGCTTCACGCCACGGGACGAGTAGTAGAAGTACTTCGTCCATGATGCAGATGCCGTGTTCCAACGCCAAATCTGGTCGGCTGCACCAATCGTCGCACCACCTGTTGGATTACCCACGGTCACGAGATCCTTGACAGCAATCGCTCCGCCTGCGCAGTTCTCGAACTGCACGCCGAGAGCGACATACTGACCGTCGGAGATCGACGGCACCGTGTGGTAGCCGACCGTGTTGGCGGACTCGATGCCGAACGCGAGTCCGGCTGCGGCCACCGCCGCTGCAAACATAACTTTCTTCATTTTTCGTTTCCTTTCGTGGTCGGTCACGCGGGACGCGTGACCCTACCATTTTCCTCTCTGGGCGGCAGAAGTGAGAAGAACGCTCACGTTTGCAGTGGAAAGAGAAAGCGTAATAATAAAAACGTCCAACGGTTTCCCGCAGGACGTTTCGCTTTTGGCCTACCAAAAGATAGGCAATGTCAACTCTCGTACAACGATTTGAGGAATTGGATTATGCGCGCAGTCGCCCTTGCAGGTTCGATCTGCAGCCAGTTCGCCTTCGCGCTTGCAAGACGGCGCATGAACTGCCGCGAGGCAAAAACATCCTTTAACACGTCAAGCACCTCGTTGATGTTCGTCGGCTCAATCCTGCGGTTTGAGTATATCAGGGCATCAATGCACGCGCGCAATTTTGCCGCATCTACATTGCCGCAGAGGTAGTAGAGGTCGAAAACGTCCTTTGGCCGACGTGAGAGCCGCCTGTGCCGCAACAGGCTGAGCAGTTTCTCCGTGAAAATCTGCTCGTTGGGATTGGCGAGCAGATTTGCGCGTTCCGTACCGTCTGCCAGCGTGAACGAGAAGTCCACTTGCTTGATCTCGCTGTGGACATGCACGCCGATGTCGAGCTTCATGCGTATAGGCGTGGGGATACTTCCGTCGGTTACGTCGAGGTAGAGGCGCTTCCCCCTGTAGTCCTCGTGCAGAAGCTCCCCAATCGTGCCGAACGTTGATATGCGCACCTTGGGCAGGCAATTGAGCTTTCTGACAAAGCGGACTATCGAGAGATCGGATATGGAGCGATGCACGAACGCGATGTCCATGTCCATTGTAGATCGCCGTATGTCGTTCGTCACGTGGCTCATCACGACGCCGCCTTTTATGGTGCTCGACTGCTTGAAGCCGCAGACGTCCATTGCGCGGAGAACTGCGTCATGGGCGACTTTCGCCTGTGCGGCGGCCTGTCCGTAGCCCTGCGCAACGAGCGATTCGATCTGCTCTGCAAACGGTTTCATTAGAACACCTCCTCGTAGAGTATCCGCTCAATCATGTTACGCTTTGGGAAGAAAGGTAGATAGGAGCCTATCTTTTCCTCGGAAAGCGATCCAATGCGGGAACGGAAGGACAGGATCACTTCCTTGTACAGATCCGACGGCAGCTTGCTCTTCATGCGCGCCGTGTCTATGAGAAGCCGCTCAAGGTCGTATGTCCGCACCCTGTCGCCACAATAGTCAATTTCAACGGCTCCTACCGCGTAGATCGTGGGAGGAAAGTAATACTGCCTGACGCGCGGATCGTTGATGGCAGGCGCATTGGATGGTGTTGCAAGGTGATACGCATCCGGAATGACGTCGGTGAGGTCGTGGTAGAAGTACGCGCTCTCAAAAGCGAGAATTCCCCTGGGGTACTTGAACTGAACGGTGGCGAGTTCAGACACCCTGCCTCCGTCGGAATAAACTCCGGGTTCAATCTTCGTCAGACGGCCATCGGCAACCGCCTTGTCAATCTGATAAGGCGACCCGAAGCGTCTGCGGCATTCTTTGTAATCGAGGTACATTTGACCGAATCAAGGTTTTTCTTTTCTTTTTACCTAGGAACGGTCTAAATGATAACACAATTTCGCGATGCAGGCAAGTATAGAAAATGGATGTTCTCGGGATTCCACCCCTTAACATAAAACGCCCAACCGCACGTGCGGTCGGGCGTTTCGTTAGGTTTCAATGAAACCGTTGGGGAGATTACTTCTGCTTACGACGCAGCGCGAGCATCGCGCCACCGACGAGCAGGAGCAGACCGGAGGTCGGCTCAGGAATGCCACCCTGACCGCCGCCACCACCACCGCCGCCACCGGCGGTCATGGTGCTCCAGTCGCTGGCACCGTAGGCGGTCGGATTAGTGAAGATTGCCCACGTGGCACCGCTCATCGGATCTTTACCTGCCTGACTTGTCCCCGTGGCAAGGATGTAGTTACCCTCGTAGGAGCCAATATCCTTTCCGTTGTCCTCAACGAGAATCAGCGAATAGGCCTGACCGGCGGCGGTACTGGTGATCTTGTCGTTGTCAACAGGATCCAACGCGCCGAATGTGTAATCGGCATTCTGACCACCTTGTGTGACAAACGTCGCAGAACTCACATCGAAGGCTTTTCCGTCGGACGTCACCGTGCCGAGGTACAGATAGGCAATGCCTTGCACAGCATCGCCCAGATACTGCCCGGTGGAGTCCTGGATTTCCGCATTACTAAACCCCCAGACCATGGACGCGGCCTGCACGGAGCAAGCCACAGCCAGGCTGGAGACTATCATCATTAACTTTTTCATTTTCATTTTCCTTTTTGTTTTAGGCACACCGCACTGTGCGATGCACATAAATCGTTAGTTGGCTGACGGAGCCGCAATTGAGATTGTGGCAGAAGCTGCGCCCGCTGCACGCTGGAAGAAGAAGCCCTCGCCAGCCGGAATCGTGTCGGTCGTCTCTGTATCTGTGTTGGTGGAGACCACCCAACGCGCCGTGCCTCCGCGGGGCTTGTAGCTGAAATACTTGATCCAGGATGCGGTCGCCGTGTCCCAGCGCCAAATCTGGTCAGCACCTCCCATAGCAGTAGTTGCCGTTACAGTACCGGAAGAATAGTTCTCGCTGAAGTTGGCAATAGAAACTGCGGTCGGCCACGGATTTGCCATAAACGCGAGCTGACCACCCGTGACGGATACAGACGAAGCACCCGTCATTTCCTTCACGGCACCCGCAAGCGTCAGAGAAGTAGCGCCAGCACCCGCTGCACGGCAGAAGAACACTGTCTCGCCGGCCGGAACCGTATCGGTCGTTTCCTGCGTATTGTCGGTGGAGACCACCCAACGCGCCGTGCCGCCGCGGGGCTTGTAGCAGAAGTACTTCGTCCATTCTGCGGTCGCCGTGTTCCAGCGCCAAATCTGGTCAGAACCTCCCATGGCAGTAGTTGCCGTCGGGGATCCCACGGTCACGAGATCCTTGACGGCAATCGCACCGCCCGCGCAGCTCTCGAACTGCACGCCGAGTGCGACATACTGACCGCCGGAGATCGACGGCACCGTCGCGTAGCCGACCGTGTTGGCGGATTCGATGCCGAACGCGAGTCCGGCTGCGGCAACCGCCGCTGCAAACATAACTTTCTTCATTTTTCGTTTCCTTTCGCTTTTCGGCGGTCGCGGGGCGACCGCCCTACCAGTTTTTCCTCTGGGCGGCAGAGCGAAGAAAAGTGTGCGTAACGGCAATAATCGAATGCCCAAGCAGATTTCACTAGGAAGCGCGGTACGAATTATGCTATAATTTTTGCCTGTCAACGAGGATTGAATGAAGGCGACCATGCAAATATGCCGTTTATTCGGCGTGGCGGTCACATTAGCGTGTGCCGTCGTCGGTTGTTGTCGCGTGCCACCGCCGACGACGGCGGAGGATGTTCTGTCTCACTTCGTGGCTTGTAGAATTGAAGCAATTGCAATAGGATGTTACCATGTTTTTTGAAGTCAAGTACAGAGGCGCCGGCGGCGGCACTGTCTCGCAGTATGTTTCCGAACTTGCCAAGAGGCAGAGGCTGGAAGTGTCCTACCGCGAAAGCGCCGAAAAGCGTCTGAACGAGATGCTTGACGGGCAAGACGATCAGTCATCCGGCAATGCCAAGAAGGAGGCCTACTCCTACTGGCTGAAGGCTAATGCCTCGCTCAAGTCAATGGGCATCTACGAACTGCCGCTTCCCGCCGCATTGCACAGCTATCAGTCCGATTTCGACTTTACAGAGTGAAAACAACCCGTGTAAGAAAAGGCCTTTATGGGAAACGACGGGAAATCTTCTGCGCCATTTAGCAAGCGGATTCTTGCGGCGTTCTTTGGCGCGATGATTGTGAGCGGGATCGTTGTCGCCTATTTCGGGCGGCAGTATCTGTTTCGTCCACATGCAATGTCCTGGCGGGAGAACTTGACGTTCGTAAATTCCTGCATGTCAGTTGCTGCAATGTTGCTGCTTGCCGGGGGATGCGTCCGAGGGATGTGCCGTCATGTGCGGGCGCGGCATTTGTCCAATTGCGTGGCGTTTGGCATCGGTCTCATCTTCGCCATGCTTTGGAGCGCAAAAGAGCTGATAATCATTTCACGGCAGGGGTTCTCGCCCGAGCCACTTGTACGGACGTTGTTCATCTTCGTCTGGTTTGTTTTGGGTGCACTCGTTGCGTTCCCGGTTTCGTTGGAGGAAGAAAAAGCGACAGAGGGGGATCCGAGTAGGCAAGAAGAAAAGAAAACACCTCCATTGGGTTGGGGCGGCGTGGTTTTGGCCACAACGGTCATGTTGCTCTTTGTGTGCACAGATGACTTCTTCTTCGGCATGTTGCGTTCGGCATTTGGGCACAATGGCACAGAGCCAGTGCCTTCACAAACGCCCAGGCCGCATCCAGCTCTGTCACCCCCCGCAAGCTATGAAGAAATCGCCAAGGCGTTCGTTGCCATCTGCGCGAAGGATTCGGCGTCGCCTGGCGGAAGCGGCGTGTTTGTCGGAACACTGAGGGATGGCAAGCGCACGGTGCTCCTTTTGACGGCGGCGCATGTTACGGTGCAGTGCATCAAATCGGGGTGTACTAACTCAATACCGGTTCTTCTCCACCGTGGCGGAGGCAAACCGGACTTCGTCATCACGCTCAAAGGCAGAACTCCGAGCGATCTGGCGTGGGGCGTGCCTTTGACACAGGCGGATATTTCGGTGGTTGATGTAACGCCCTACTTCAATTCGCTGGTGGAGAAAGGCTGGGACATAAAGTACCTTCCATTGGCTTTCCTTCCGGAGGAATGGCCGGATGCTTGTGCGGTAAGGGGAGTTGTGTCGCTGCCCCGCAAGCTGTTCAAAGACTACCGCATCGGAATCGGGACCCGCGTGATGGCTTTCGGTACGGCGATAGAGATGTGGTCTAGCGAAGAGGCGAAGAAACACCAGCCGCTCGCCGTTCGTACCGGAATCATTTCAGCGCGCCAGGACTTCCCCACGCAGTGGCCGGGTGTTGCGAGCACGGCTCCTATAATGGTTGAATGCAACACGCTTCCAGGTTTCAGCGGCGGGCCGGTCTTCGCGGAGATTGAAAACGGAATGCTCACTTATCCTGCATTTATCGGCGTTTCGAGCTGCATGATTACCAGGGGCCATGTGCCGTTAGACACGAATCCCGGCCTTCCGAACTTGTCGGGCTTTTCACTTGTTTCCGCACTTGACGAACTTGTCAAGCAGGATGCCGGAACGAATCTCCCGACCAATGGAGCGACTTCTGCGAGAACGGCAAGCCCAATAGAGAGCCCAGATTCCGAGTGAGGGGTTACACGTCTCCTCCCATGTCGCCCGCTAACGTCCTTTCAGGGGCTCCCATGTTCTCGCTGCCACCTGGTGTCTGCAGGGGACGAGGTATTGAAAGGGATGAGGGACGAGAATGTTGCCAATGGGGGAGTGTTGCCAGTTCCAATGTTGCCAATGGCCAATGGGGTGGGCGGGCGTGATTTTTTTAAATTTACCCCCTTGTCTGTTCCGCCGTCTTTTGATAAAATATCCGGCCTAACCCCCAGAGGGTCAAGAGTTCGAGATACGGTCCGGCGGCCTCGCGGAGGCACTGGATGCGTCCGGCAGAAGGGACACACGTGCCCGCAGTGCCGGGAAGGCGCCGCGGGCGCGTTCCATTTTCGGGCTTGCGCTCTCGCGGGGCTGGACTGACCGGAAACTCAACTCCGAGACGGTTCCTGCGGGAACCGCGCAGGCAACGGCGCAAGGCCGCCCGGCGATGTCGGAGTCGTCGAAGGGCAGGTACAAGGCAAAACGCAAAACGAAAGAAGAACAGAGATGCAACAGCAGAGAGTACGCATCCGCCTGCAGGCATACGACCATCGTGTGCTGGACAAGGCCGTCGGTGGGATCATCGACACGGCCCGCGGGACGGGTGCGCAGGTGGTGGGCCCGATCCCACTGCCGACGCGCGTCGAGCGGTTCACGGTGAACCGTTCGCCGAACGTCGATAAGAAGAGCATGGACCAGTTCGAGATGCGGACGCACAAGCGCCTGCTCGACATCGTCAACCCCACGGCGAAGACGATCGACGAACTGAAGAAGCTGAACCTGCCTGCGGGCGTCGACATCACCATCAAGGTGTAAGGAGGGCGCAATGGAAGGTTTGATTGGAAAGAAAATCGGGATGACCCAGGTGTTCACCGACGACGGGAAGCGCGTGTGCGTGACCGTGATCGAGGTGGGTCCCTGCCCGGTCGTCCAGGTGAAGACGCTTGAAAAGGACGGCTACGTGGCCGCCCAGCTCGGCTTTGGCGAGCAGAAGGCGCACCGTCTCACGAAGGCCGTCGCGGGCCATCAGGAGAAGACGGGCGGCCTCAAGGACAAGAAGGTGCGGATTCTCAAGGAGTTCGCCCCGGACGCCGGCGAAGAGGTGAAGGTGGGCGACGTGCTCACGGTAGCCAACTTCGACGGCGTCAAGTTTGTTGACGTGACGGGCGTGACGAAGGGCCGCGGGTTCGCGGGCGTTCTCCGCCGCTACGGCTTCGCGGGCGGCAACATGACGCACGGCGGCCATTCGAAGCGCCGCACGGGCGGCCTCGCCGCGCGTGACCTCCCCGGCTGGATCGAGAAGGGCAAGAAGATGCCCGGCCACATGGGCGACGTGAACCGCACGGCGGTGAACCTCGAGGTGGTGCAGATCCGTCCCGACGACAACGTGATCCTCGTAAAGGGTTCGATCCCCGGCGCCCGCAACGGCACGGTGATCGTCCGCAAGTCCCTCAAGAACGCGGCGCTCGCGTTCAAGGCGAAGAAAGGGGCGAAGTAAGACATGAGCACGATTAAGCAGTATACGTCCGCCGGCGAGGCCGGCGCCGACATCGCGGTCGACGACGCCGCGCTCGTCCTGGACAAGGGCGCGCAGGCGCTCAAGGACGCGGTGGTGGCCATCCGCAACGCGATGCGCGCGGGCACGGCCTCCACGAAGGGCAAGGGCGAAGTCGCGGGCTCCAACAAGAAGCCCTGGAAGCAGAAGGGCACGGGCAACGCCCGCGCCGGCTTCCGCCAGAGCCCGGTGTGGCGCGGCGGTGGCGTGGCGCACGGCCCGAAGCCCCGTGACTTCGGCGTGAAGGTGAACAAGAAGGTGATGAAGCTCGCGCTCGCGCGCGCCGTCTCGGAGAAGATCCAGGCGGGCGACGTGCTGGTGGTGAGCGAGTTCGCCTTCGAGGCACCCAAGACGAAGCTGATGGCGGCGTTCCTCAAGAAGATCGGCGTCGACCGCAGCGCGCTCGTCGTGACGGCCGAGATCAACGAGACGATCGACCGCATGGTGCGCAACCTGCCGCGCGTCGACTCCGCCACGGCCCTGGAGATCAACCCGTACGCGGTCCTCCTCTTCAGGAAGATCGTGTGCGACAAGGCCGGCTACGACGCCCTCATGGCCCGCGTGGCCGGGAAGGAGAACAAGTAATGGCCCGTGACATCATCAAGCGCCTGATTCTCTCCGAGAAGAGCTCTCGGCTCGGCGCGCTCAACCAGTACTTCCTGGAAGTGGACAAGCAGGCGACGAAGCCCCAGATCCGTCAGGCGGTGGAGGCCCAGTTCGGCGTGCACGTCCTCGCGGTGCGCACGGTGAACGTGAAGGGCGGTCTCCGCACCGTTCGCGGCACGCGCCGCCAGCTCACGGAATCCACCTGGAAGCGCGCGATCGTCGAGGTCAAGCCCGGCGAGCGCATTGAAATCGTGTAAGGGAGAGGAACCGGATTATGGCACTCAAGACGTTCAAGCCCCGTTCGCAGGGGATGCGCTTCCGCGTGGCCTCCACGTTCGAGGAGATCACCGAGAAGAGGCCCGTGAAGAGCCTCACGCGGCCGAAGCGGAAGACGGCCGGCCGCAACAACCAGGGCCGCATCACGACGCGCCACCACGGCGGCGGCGCGAAGCAGCGCTACCGCATCGTGGACTTCCGCCGCGCCAAGGACGGCGTGGAGGCGGAGGTCAAGGCGATCGCGTACGACCCCAACCGCAGCGCGAACCTCGCGCTCCTCGAGTACGCCGACGGCGTGAAGACGTACATCCTCGCGCCGGAGGGCCTCAAGGTGGGCATGAAGGTGATGAGCGGGCCGAAGGCCGAGGCGACGGTGGGCAACTGCCTCCCGCTCGGCCAGATCCCGCTCGGCCTGTTCGTGCACGCCGTCGAGCTCGTGGCCGGCCAGGGCGCGAAGCTCGCGCGCTCGGCGGGCACCGAGGCGCAGGTCATGGCGCGCGACAAGGACACCGTGACGCTCAAGCTCGCCTCGGGCGAAGTGCGCATCTTCAGCGCGAAGTGCAAGGCCACGATCGGCGCGGTGGGCAACAAGGACTGGGGCTCGATCAAGCTCGGCAAGGCCGGCCGCAAGCGCCACATGGGCATCCGCCCGACGGTGCGCGGCGTGGCGATGAACCCGGTCGACCACCCGATGGGCGGCGGCGAAGGCCGCACGTCCGGCGGCACGAACCCGTGCTCGCCGTGGGGCCAGCTCGCCAAGGGCGGCAAGACGCGCAAGCCCGGCAAGTCCTCGAACAAAGTCATCGTCAAGCGGAGAAAGTAACACATGTCGCGTTCACTCAAGAAGGGGCCGTACGTGGAGGAATCCCTCCTCCGGAAGGTCCAGAAGATGACGGCCGCCGGCAAGAAGCAGCCGATCAAGACGTGGAGCCGCCGCTCGATGGTGCTCCCGGATTTCGTGGGATTGACGTTCGCCATCCACAACGGCAAGGTCCATCTCCCGATCAAGATCACGGAAAACATGGTCGGGCACCGTCTCGGCGAGTTCGCGCCCACGCGCACGTTCAAGTCGCACGGCGCCCACGTCGACAAGGCCGACAAGAAGTAAGGACTGAGTCATGGAAGTGATTGCACTTACGAGAAACGCCCGCATGTCGGCGGCAAAGGGCCGTCCGCTTGCGCGCGAATGCCAGGGCAAGCCGGTCGCGGACGCCCTGAAGGTCGTCGAGTTCTCGCCCAAGAAGGCGGCGGCGATCCTGAAGAAGACGCTGCTGAGCGCGGTCGCGAACGCGAAGAACAACAACAACCTCGAGGCCGACGCGCTCACGGTCAAGCTCTGCGTGTTCGACGAGTCCGTGCGCATCCGCCGCTTCTGGCCGACCGCGCGCGGCTCGGCGCATCCAATCGCGCACCGTCTCTGCCACTGCAAGGTCGTCCTGACGGACGGCAAGGAGAGCAAGTAATATGGGACAGAAAGTCAATCCCACCGGGTTTCGCCTGCCCGTCAACCGCGCCTGGCGCAGCCGCTGGTTCGCGCCGAAGAAGGCGTTCGCCGACTTCCTGGTCGAGGACCAGAAGATCCGCGCGGCCGTGAAGAAGCGCTTCGCGGAGGCGGCGCTCTCGAAGGTGCTCATCGAGCGCTACGCGAACCGCGTGCGCGTGAGCCTCTTCAGCGCGCGTCCCGGCGTGATCATCGGCAAGAAGGGCCAGGACGTGGACCACGTCCGCACGGACCTCGAGAAGCTGACCAAGAAGGAGGTCTACCTCGAGATCAAGGAAGTGCGCGACGCGGACGCGGACGCGCAGCTCGTCGCCGAGTCCATCGCCCAGCAGCTCGAGCGCCGCATCGCGCTCAAGCGCGCGATGAAGCGGGCCCAGAAGCTCGCCATCGACATGGGCGTGGACGGCATCAAGATTCACGCCTCTGGCCGCATCAACGGCGCGGAAATCGCGCGCGTCGAATGGGGCCGCGAGGGCAAGGTCCCGCTGCACACGCTGCGGGCGAACATCGACTACGGGTTTGCGGAGGCCAACACCACCGCCGGCAAGATCGGCGTGAAGGTGTGGATCTGCAAGCGCGAGGATTTCCAGCCGACCCGCCGTCCGGAAGGCCGCCGCGAGCGCGGCGAACGGGGCGAGCGCGGCGAGCGCAAGGAGCGGAGGTAAGTCATGCCGTTGATGCCTAAGAGGGTCAAGTACCGTAAACAGTCCAAGGGCAACCGCGGCGGCTGGGCCACCTCGGGCGCCGAGCTCGCGTACGGCGAGTTCGGGCTCAAGGCCACCACGCGCGGCTTCCTCACGGCCACGCAGATCGAGGCGTGCCGCGTCGCGATCAACCGCGAGATGAAGCGCAAGGGCAAGCTCTGGATCCGCATGTTCCCGGACAAGCCGGTCACGCGCAAGCCGATCGAGGTGCGCATGGGCGGGGGCAAGGGCAACCCGGAGTTCTGGGTGGCCGTTGTGCTCCCCGGCAAGGTGCTGTTCGAGGTCGGCGGCGTTTCCGAGGAGGTGGCGCGCGAGTGCCTCCGCCTCGCCGCCACGAAGATCGGCATCCACACGAAGTTCATCACGCGTGCAGGAGTGAAGATCTGATGAAGACGAACGAACTGAAGGAACTCGGCGTCGAGGGGCTGGAGGCCAAGATCAAGGAGGTCCGCAAGGAGCTCTTCGACCTGAAGCTGAGGCAGGCGTCGAAGGTTGACGTTGAAAAGCCGGTCCGGATGCGCCAGCTGCGCCGCGAAGTCGCGCGCATGCTGACGGTCCTGGCCGCCGCGAAGAAGGAGGCCAAGTAACATGGCGAATGAAGAGAAGCGCGGCGCGCGCAAGTTGCGCAAGGGGACGGTCGTCTCGAAGATGGGCGCGAAGAGCGTCGTCGTCCAGGTGACCTACCGCGAGCGCCATCCCGTGTACGGGAAGGTGGTCGTCCGCTCGAAGAAGTACCACGCGCACGACGAGGCCGACACCGCGAAGGTCGGCGACGCCGTGACGATCATGGAGACGCGCCCCCTAAGCGCGACCAAGCGTTGGCGCATCGTGGCGCCGGAGGCGAAGTGACATGATCCAGGAACTGACAAACCTCGTCGTCGCGGACAACACGGGCGCCAAGCGCGCCATGTGCTTCCGCATTCTCAAGCAGCGCAAGGAGTACGCGCACCTCGGCGACGTGATCCGCGTGGCCATCAAGGAGGCGAGCCCCACGGGTTCGATCCGCAAGGGCCAGGTGGCCACGGCGGTGATCATCCGCACGGGCCAGCCGATCGTCCGCGAGGACGGCCAGCGCGTGCACTTCGACCAGAACGCCTGCGTTCTCGTCGACTCCAAGCTCAACCCGATCGGGTCCCGCGTGTTCGGGCCCGTGCCGCGCGAGCTGCGCGAGAAGAACTACATGAAAATCCTGTCAATGGCCCCGGAAGTGGTCTAAGAGGAGCGCATCATGAGTATTGCACGTATCCGCAAGAACGACACCGTGATCGTGACTCACGGAAACGACGCCGGGCGCACCGGGGTCGTGCAGAGCGTGGACCGCAAGAACGGCACGGCGATCGTGGCCGGCATCAACGTCCACAAGAAGGCCGTCCGCCGCACCGAGCGCACGCAGGGCGGGCTCATCGACCGGGAGTTCCCGATCGCCCTCTGCAAGCTGATGCCCTACGACGCCGACGCGAAGAAGGGCTCGCGCGTGGCCACTGCCGAGAAAGACGGCAAGAAGGTCCGCAAGCTGAAGGCCTCCGGGAAGATCATCTGAGGAACTCGTCATGGCTAAGCTGAAAGAAGAATACACCAACCGCATCATCGGCGAGCTCGAGCAGAAGCTCGGCACGACGAACCGGATGCTCGTCCCGCGTCTCCAGAAGATCGTGGTGAACATGGGCTTCGGCATCGTCTCCAAGGACGAGCAGAAGGGCATCGTGGACGACCTCACGGCGATCACGGGCCAGCGTCCCCTCCTCTGCAAGGCGAAGAAGTCCATCTCGAACTTCAAGCTGCGCGAGGGCATGGTCATCGGCGCGAAGGTCACCCTCCGCGGCGACCGCATGTGGGACTTCGCCGAGCGCCTCATCAACGCGGCGCTCCCGCGCATCCGCGACTTCCGCGGCGTGCCGAACCGCGGCTTCGACGGCCGCGGCAACTACACGCTCGGCCTCAAGGAGCACGCGATCTTCCCGGAACTCGTGGAAGCGACGGGCCCCAACTGCGGCATGGACGTGACGTTCGTCACAAGTTCGAAGGACAACAAGGCCGCCAAGGAGCTGCTGACCGCGCTCGGCATGCCGTTTGCGGGGAGGAACTAATTCATGGCAAAGAAATGTCTCATGGAGAAGGCCGCGCGCCTGCGCGCGGCGAAGGCCAAGGACGCCAAGCGCGTCGCCGAGGGCAAGAAGCCCCTCACGAAGGCGAACGTGCGCGCGTACAACCGCTGCCGCATCTGCGGCCGCCGCCACGCGTACATGCGGAAGTTCGGCGTGTGCCGTCTCTGCTTCCGCGAACTCGCGGTGAACGGTCTCATCCCCGGCGTCACCAAGGCCTCGTGGTAAATTCGGAAAGGAACTGAAAAATGACTGTCGATCCCATTTCCGACATGCTGGTCACGATCCGCAACGGCCTCAAGGCCCGTCTCGTGCAGGTCTCGACGCCGGCATCCAACATCAAGTCCGAGATCGCGAAGGTGATGAAGGCGTCCGGCTACATCCAGGACGCGTTCACGACCTCCGAGTTCCCGAAGAAGCTCGTCATCACGCTCAAGTACTCGGACCGCGCCGAACCCGCGATCCGCGGCCTTGCGCGCCAGTCGAAGCCCGGCCTGCGCAAGTTCGTGGGCTGCGCCGAGATCCCGTCCGTCCTCGACGGCATGGGCCTCGCGGTGCTCTCCACGTCGAAGGGCGTGATGAGCGGCTTCGAGGCGAAGAAGCAGAAGGTGGGCGGAGAGCTCATCTGCACCGTTTGGTAAGGAGTCCAGAACAATGTCTCGTATAGGTAAAGAACCCGTGGCCCTCCCCGCCGGCGTTACCGCCCAGGTGGACGGCCAGAAGGTCACAGTGAAGGGCAAGCTCGGCGAGCTCGCCTACGTCATGCACGACGGCATCACGGCCAAGGTCGAGGATGGCAAGGTCGTGGTCGAACGCAAGGACGACACGATCAAGAACTTCCACGGACTTGCCCGCGCGCTGATCCACAACAACGTGGTTGGCGTGTCCGAGGGCTACAAGAAGCAGCTCGTGATCGAGGGCACCGGCTTCAAGGCCGTGCTCCAGGGCAAGCAGCTCGCGCTGTCGCTCGGCTTCGCCTCGCCGAAGATCTTCGACATCCCGGAGGGCCTCACGGTCACCGTCGAGAACGACGGCCTGCAGGTCACGATCACCGGGATCAGCAAGGAGCTCGTGGGCGAGTCCGCCGCGCGCATCCGCAGCTTCTATCCGGCCGAACCCTACAAGGGCAAGGGCATCAAGTACCTCGGCGAGCACATTCGCCGTAAACAGGGCAAGAAGGTGGCCTAACCTGAAGGCCGCCTGAATCGGAGAAATCGAAATGAGTTTCAACCGTAAAGACCAGCGCGCGAAGCGCCACCTGCGCCTCCGCCAGCGCGTGATCGGCTCCGTGGAGCGTCCGCGCATGTCGATCTGCGTCACGAACAAGCACATGTACGTGCAGTTCATCGACGACGCGGCCGGCAACACCCTCGCCCAGGCCTCCTCGCTGAAGGAGTCCAAGGCGAACCTCGAAGTCGCCAAGAAGCTCGGCGCCGCCGCGGCGGAGGCCGCGAAGGCGAAGGGCATCACGCGCGTCGTCGTCGACCGCGGCGGCTTCAAGTTCACGGGCCGCGTGGCGGCCATCGTCGCGAGCGCCGTCGAGAACGGCCTCTCGATCAGCGACAAACCTGCCAAGGAGGCTGAATAATGGCTATGAACCGCGAAAAGCGCCGCAGCGAGTCCGGCGCGACCGACGACCTCGACGAGAAGGTCGTGTTCGTCAACCGCTGCGCGAAGACCGTCAAGGGCGGCCGCCGCATGTCCTTCTCCGCCGTCATCGTCGTGGGCGACCACGAAGGCAAGGTGGGCGTGGGCTTCGGCAAGGCGAACGAGGTTTCCGACGCGATCCGCAAGGGCGGCGAAGCTGCCCGTAAGGCCATGCGCCCCGTGACCCTCCGCGTCGAGAAGGACGCCCAGGGCAACGTTGTGTGCGTGACCATTCCGCACGACGTGGCGGGCGACTGCGACGGCGGCCGCGTGATCCTCAAGCCGGCCCCCGCCGGTACCGGCCTCATCGTCGGCGGCGGCATGCGCCCCGTCCTCGAGGCCGTCGGCATCCGCGACGCCGTGGGCAAGTCCCTCGGCTCCAAGAACCGTCTCAACGTGGTGAAGGCCACGATGAACGCCCTCGCGCAGCTGCGCTCCGCGGCGGAGATCGAGGCGATTCGCGCGTAACAACAATCGGGGAAACCCAAGTTTCCCCGAACCTGACAACCATCGGGGAAACCCAGGTTTCCCCGAACCCCTTCAAAAAGGAATTGTTATAATGGATCTCTCATCCCTCACCAATACCCCCGGTGCGCGCAAGCGCGCCAAGCGCGTGGGCCGCGGCTGCGGCTCGGGCATGGGCAAGACCTGCTGCCGTGGCCAGAAGGGCCAGAACGCCCGCAAGGGCCACAAGCAGAAGCTCGGCTTCGAAGGCGGCCAGATGCCGCTCGTGCGCCGTCTGCCCAAGCGCGGCTTCAACAACGCCCGCTTCCGCACCGAGACGCTCGCCGTCAACGTCGAGACGCTGGAGAAGCTCTTCAACGCCGGCGACGAGATCACCCTGGAGGCGCTCGCCGCCAAGGGCTTCAAGAGCGCCAAGCGCCCGATCGTCAAGATCCTCGCGAAGGGCGACCTCACGAAGAAGTTCGTCGTCAAGGTCCCCTGCAGTGCCGCCGCCAAGGCGAAGATCGAGGCCGTCGGCGGCAGCGTGGCCGCGAAGGCCTGATGCCAGCCGCGTCGGGACAGGTACAGGTGTCCACTTCATACGGAGTTTGAGCTATGTCGATGTTCAAAGGCTTCTCGAATGCGTTCAAGATCCCCGAACTGCGGAAGAAAATCCTGATTACGCTCGGCCTCGTGGCCGTGTGCCGCCTCGTATCCCAGATACCCACGCCCGGCGTCGACTGGCGCGCCCTCCAGGGGGCCATTGCGGACATCCGCAGCCAGTCCGGCGGCGGCATGCTCGACTGGTTCGACGTGTTCACGGGCGGCGCGCTCGGTCAGTGCGCCATCGGCTTCCTCTCGATCTGGCCGTACATCTCGGCCCAGATCGTGATCCAGCTCCTCTCCAGCGTGATCCCCTCGCTTGAGAAGCTGAAGAAGGAAGGCGAGAGCGGGCGCCAGCGTCTCGCGCAGATCACGCGCTACCTGACGATCGTCATCTGCGTGGTCCAGTCGTGGACCATCGCCACCGTCCTCCTGAACCCGCAGGCCCTCGGCATCAACGCGCAGATCGTCATGAGCGGCTCCCCCATGGGATTCCGCCTGATGACGGTCATCGGCATGACGTCGGCCGCGCTGTTCGTCATGTGGCTCGCCGACCAGATCACCACCTTCGGCGTGGGCAACGGCGGCTCGCTGATCATCATGATCAACATCACCTCGCGCCTTCCGAACGCGATCTTCGCCGCCTACGAGCGCTACTTCGGCGGCACCGGCATGCAGACGGCGTCGCCCGTCGAGCTCGCGATGCTGCTCGTGTTCGGCTTCCTCGTGGTGATGGGCACCGTGCTTCTCACGCAGGGCGTGCGGAAGGTCGCCATCCACGCGACGCGCCGCTCGATGGTCATGGGCAACACCTACGGCATGCAGCAGACGTTCATGCCGCTGCGCGTGAACTACACGGGCGTGATGCCGATCATCTTCGCGCAGCCGATCCTCCAGGTGCTCGGCTGGCTCTTCAAGAAGCTCCCGTGGGACCCCTGCCAGTCGTTCGGCGGACAGCTGAGCGACATGGGCTCCGCCACGCACCTCGTCATCTACGCGATCGTGATCATGTTCTTCTGCTTCTTCTGGGTGGCCACGCAGTTCAACGCGGTGGACATCTCGGAGAACCTGAAGAAGGACGGCTCCTACGTCCCCGGCATCCGTCCGGGCATGCAGACGGCCGAGTACCTTGACGCCGTGATGACGCGCATCACCCTCATCGGCGGCACCGGCCTCCTCATCGTGGCCCTCCTGCCGCAGATCCTCAGCGGCGCCTTCGACATCCCGTGGGCCATCTCCAGCTTCTTCGGCGGCACGTCCCTGCTCATCATCGTGGGCGTGGCGCTTGACACGCTCCGCATCATGGAGTCGCACCTCCTCGTGCGCAAGTACGACGGATTCCTCCGCCACGGCACGCTGCGCGGGCGCGGCGGGGTGTGAAGATATTCGTCATAGGCGCGGGCTTCACCGGAATGCAGCTCGCGCGTGCGCTCGTGCTGGAGCGCAACACCGTCGTGCTCATCGACAACGACGCCGAGCGCGTGCGGTACGCGAGCGACCAGCTCGACTGCACGGTGGTCGAGGCGGACGGCAACAACCTCGAGTCGCTTGAGGCGGCCGGCATCGACTCCGCCGACGCGCTCGTCACCCTCACGGGGGACGACGAGATCAACATGGTCACGTGCTCCCTCGTGGACGCCGTCTACCCGCAGATCCAGAAGATCGCCCGCGTCAGGAACTACGCCTACTACGCGGCGGCGGACGTCGCGCGCCGCCGCGCGAAGTCCGTCCTGCCCGCGTCGCGTCCGCTCTACGGCATCGACACCATGCTCAACCCCGAGGTCGAGGCGGCGGACGCAATCTCCGCGGCCCTCGAGCGCGGCGCCATGGGCAGCGTGATCGAGCTGGACGCGGACTTCGGCATCACGACCCTTTCCATCGGCGAGGGCAGCCCCCTCGTGGGACTGCCGTTCTCGCGTCTGCACGAACTCGAAGGCTGGCACTACCTCGTCGCGTTCGTGGAGTCTGCGGACGGCACGACGTCGCTCCCGAACGGGCAGACCGAACTCGCCGTCGGCGACCAGGTGGGCCTCGTCTCGGCCCTTTCCGACATCCCCCAGCTCTGCGCCTACACGAAGACGCCGCAGGCGCGTCTGCGGCGGGTCGTCGTGTTCGGCGCGGACCGCGTGGGCGCCCTGGTCCTCGCGCGCCAGCAGGAGAAGCGGCACGTCTCGCTCTGGCGGCGCCTGTTCGGCATGACCGACCCCGACGCCTACCAGAAGCTGGTGGTGGTGGACCGTGACCCGGAGCGCTGCCGCGAGACGGTCGAACGCTTCCCCGACGTGCGCGTGCTCTGTGGCGACGTCACCGACGAGGCGCTGCTCAGCGAGGAGAACATCTTCTCGTGCGACCTGCTCGTGGCCGCCTCCGGCAACCACGAGCTGAACCTCGTGACCGCGGCCTACCTCAAGTCGCGCGGCGTGAAGAAGGCGATCGCCCTCACCGCCAACTCGTCCTACGGAGACATCGCGCGGAAGCTGGGCGTGGACGTCTCCGTGCCCATGCGCGGCACGGTCGTCGACAGCATCCGCAGCCGGCTCCGCGGCGGGCGCGTGGAGGCGGTGCATTCCGTCTGCAACCGCCGCTTCGAGATCGTCGAGGGCTACATCTCCCCGAAGAGCCGTGTGGTGGGGAAGCGGCTGCAGGACGTGATGGACCTCGGGTCGTTCATCGTGCTGCTGTACCGTCCGGCCGACGGCGCGGCATACGAGGTGCCGCGGGGCGGGACCGTCCTGGAGGCGGACGCGCACGTGGTGTTCATCACCAACGCCGGCGACACGCAGCTCGTGGCCCGCTTCTGCGGCAAGGAGTGAGGCATGGCGTTCTCGTTCCTGCGCATCCTCACCTACGTCCTCGGGCTCGTCGGTACGGCGCTGCTGCTGCCGCTCGGCGTGGCGCTCTGGAAGGACGAGTCCGCAGTCGTGCCCGCATTCCTCGCGCCGATGCTCGTGGGCTGGGGCGTGGCGGCGACGTTCTGGATCTTTGCGCACCGGCGTCCGCGCGTGTTCGACGTGCAGCACGCCTTCGGCACGGTCGGCGGCATCTGGATCGCCATCTGCCTCTTCGGCGCGCTGCCGCTCTACTTCAGCGGCTATTTCGCCTCGTTCACGGACGCGGCGTTCGAGAGCGTGAGCGGCTTCACAACGACAGGGGCGTCCGTGCTCGCGGCCGTCGAGGACCTGCCGCAGAGCGTCAACCTCTGGCGATGCGAGACGCACTGGCTGGGCGGCCTCGGCGTGATTGCGCTCGCGGTGGCGCTGATCCCGCTCCTCGGCGTCGGCGGGTTCCGTCTCATCAAGGCCGAGACCACCGGCCCCGACAAGGCGAAGCTCACGTCGCTCATCGCCAATACGGCGAAGACGCTGTGGTTCATCTACATTGCGCTCACGGCGGCGCAGGCGCTGCTGCTGTGGAACGCGGGCATGTGCGCGGTGGACGCGCTCGCCCACGCGTTCTCGACGATGGGCACCGGCGGGTTCTCCACGCGCAACGCGAGCGTCGGCGGGTTCGGCCTGCCGGCCGTGGAGTGGATCTGCACGGCCTTCATGCTGCTCGCCACCGTGAACTTCACGCTCTACTACCGCCTGCTGACGGGGCGTTTCGGCGACGTCGCGCGCGACTCGGAGCTGCGCACGCTGGTCGCGATCGTGCTCTGCGCCGTCGCCTGCGTGACGGCGGTCGAGTTCCGCTCCTGGGGGACGTTCGGCGGTACGCTGCGCACGTCGGCGTTCCAGGTGGCGTCCATCGTCTCGACGACGGGCTTCATGACTGCCGACTACCTCATGTGGCGTCCCGCCGCGCAGGTCGTGATCCTCATGCTGTTCTTCGTCGGCGGCTCGTCTGGCTCCACGGCTGGCGGCATCAAGGTGATCCGCTGGACGATCCTCGCGAAGCAGCTCCGCAACGAGGTGCGCCGCATCCTGCACCCGCACGAGGTGTTCACGCTGAGCATCAACGGGTGCCCGGGTCGCGGGGCGTTCGTGCCCGTCGTCGCCTCGTTCGTGTTCGTGTACATGCTGCTCGTGCTGGTCACGACGCTTGCGGGCGCGTTCGCGGGGCTCGACGCATTCACCGCGCTCACGGGCGCGCTCAGCATGGCGGGCAACGTGGGTCCGGCGTTCGGTTCGCTCGGCCCAACGTCCAACTACGGCGCCATCGCCACGCCCCTCAAGTGGTTCTACATGTTCGCGATGCTCGCCGGGCGCCTTGAGATTTACACGCTGCTCATCCTCGTGGGACGCGCGTTTTCCTTCCGCCGCCGCACCTAAATATCAGGGAGGCAGCCGGGAAAGCTGATCGTTCCGTGTCTTCCCTTGCTGTTGTACGCTTGCTGTCTCCCCCGCACGGCCCGTCTGCCATACGAGGGGCAGGGGTTTCAAAAACGCAGAAAATTTCAAATATTTTCCAACCGGCCGCGTTTGGCGCGGAAATTATGATATACTACACACTACCTTTGCGCCCCATTGTCCGGTGGCCATGGCGTTCGCGAGGCAGCACAAACCTAAAAGAGGAAAAACAATGACGACAAAACTGCTTAAGGGGGCGTTGACACGCATTGCCGCAACGGCAATCGCCGCCGTGTTCTTCACCCCTACTGCCTCTGCCGCAATGGCCGGCGTTACACCAACTGCTGTCTGGGATAACGCTGCCTCGGGTTACGAACTGAACACCGTTCAGGGTGACGATAATCTTTCGATATCAGCCGGTACGGGTGCCACTGTCGTGAACGGCGCGATACACATCGCTTCTTCGGGCGTCTATTCCGGTGCGAGCATCGTTCTCCCTTCGGGGTTGTCAAAGGTGTCCGTTCTGGTCAAGTATTCGAATTTCGCCGGCTTTTCAGGGCACGAATATTACAACAACAATGATTTCTACGCGCCGGTGTTCATGTCGGTTGAGGACAGCGACGGGAATGTGCTTGGCATTGGTGCGACAAATGACGCGACAAACCTCTCGTGGAATTGGCGCACGGCAAATGGCTATCAAAACAACGTGCTCACTAGGCATTTTGCCGAAGGACCGGCACTTCCTGCCGCTTCCGGATATGCGCTGTTTTCGTACGATGCGGCGGTTGGAATGCGTATTTGCCTCGGAACGAGTCTCGCCTCGCTGGCGACTGCCGAGAAAACAAATTATCACTTCAGCAACAGGACCCTAATAAATGTTGGTCTGGGCGGAGAGGCTTCGTCCGCGTATGCCGAAGGCTGGCCGAATCTCGTCATTGAGAAGGTTGCCCTTTTTACTGACCAGTATCTTTCCGCAACGGATGTCGCAGACTATTTGTTCCCTTCGCAGGCAAATACGATTGATAACGATGTGACGGTATCGGATTTGAATGACCTGTTCGGTACGGATACTGACATCGACGTGTATCTCGCCGACGGCGTCACCGTTACCGGCGACACAACATTCAACGCGACAACTGTCCGTTTCCACTGCGACGGATCGTTCACGATGACGGCACCTGAGGGCAACACGGCCACGTTCGACTTCTCTGACGTGACAGGTGGTCCCGTCCTCAAATATACCGGTTTCTTCCCTGCAGTGTCCGGAACTACGTTCACCTCGAACTCCATTCCAACTTCTGTCAGCGATGCTTCAAGCTGGAAAGGCACGGTTTGGGTCAGGGGCGCGGCAATGACCAATCTCAATCCCGACACCTACGGCAACGGCAGTTCGACTTTGAGGCTTTCTGGCTGCCAAGGGCATTTTGCGCAGGGAAGCATCAATTGCAATGTTGCCATTGAACTTGTGGATGACGGCTACTGGTATGGAATCTATGTTGACAATGGATATTCCCGTGCCAGCAACACGCCGAACAACAGGGTTGTCATCAACACCTTGAAAGGTACGGGTGCTGTGTGGACTGGTGGAAGCGCCGGCAACGTACTTATCAATGTTCGCGACTGGTCGGATTTCACGGGACCGCTCCAGTTCGTCAACAAGATTCTTGTACTTGGCGAAGACATTCCCGCAATTGACGATTTCAACGTTGCCGGATCGATCTACATCTGCGCAGGCGCGACCCTTACAGCGACCTCGCAGCTTCGCGCAGACGGGGGAATATACGTGAACGGCGAACTCTCCGCGCCGAATGTGGGTACGACTTATATTAGGGATGGAACGACAATTCGCGTGCCTGACACGGGCGTGATGACGCTGACGAATTCTAGCAGTGTTGATGACACCACTGCAAATTATGCTTGCATTCAGGGTACTGGTACGCTGAAACTCGTCAGTCAGGGGAATTTCTATCGGTGCGTGTCAACGGTCAACTTCCCCACCAACATGATCGTGCAGACGGAGCTGGAGGGCGGATTCCTGTTGAAGAACAGCGGTGCTGAATATACGATTGGCAGCTTTGCCGGCAGCGGGTACGTTCGTTCTGACTGGAACCAAGGTGATCGTAATCTGCGAATCTTGCAGGCAAGGGATACAACGTACAGCGGCGTATTTGATGCCGGCATAGATCGTGTTGGAACTGTTACCGTTGCTCCTGGCGTGTCCACGGCCGGGACGCTCACCCTTTCCGCTAGGCAGACAGCATCCAATGCTCTTGCTGTTGAATCTGGCGCGGCTGTCAACCTCACGGGCACATGGGTTGGCGCGACGACGGTTGCGGGCACGATTGGCGGTACGGGTACGCTCACGGGCGACCTCACGCTCACGGACGGCGCGACGCTCAAGGTGAACGACATCTCCGATCTCCTTGATGTGAGCGGAAGCCTGACGGCTACGGGCGCCATCACGATCGAGTTGCCGGAAGGCGCGGAAAAGGGAATGGTCATCACGACTGGCAGCAAGCCTGATATTTCAGGTGCCACGTTTACCACCAAGATCGGTGGCGTGGAGAAGAAGCTGAAGGTCACGGCGGCAGCTGACGGTCTCAAGGTCGGCGTTCAGTCGCTTCTGATTCGAATCAGGTAATTCCTCAAACCTGTCGTTCAACAGGTGACATGGCATCTCCGTGCGGATTTGTCCGCGAAACCGCGTGACGCGTGGCCGGGTTTTGCAATTGCGCGGGCGGGCGAGAAATGGTATACTTGCCCGCACAATGAAAGCGACATTTCCACGACAGGTTCCGTCCGGCCTGAGCCGGCGCGATTTCATCCTTTCCAGCCTTGCGGCGTCGTTCGTCGCGGGCTGCCGCACGGCGGATCTCTTCGGCGGTCCCGCGCTGACGTTCGGCGTGGTGAGCGACATCCACGTGACAACGCCCGGAACGGAAGCGCGCTACGAGAAGGCGCTCCGTCTCTTCAAGGCGCGCGGCGCGGACGCCGTGATGGTGTGCGGCGACCTCGCCGACTGGGGCACGGTCGGCTCGTGGCAGCTTGTGCGCGGCGCCTGGAAGCGCGTGTTCGGCGATGGCGACGCGACCGTGCCGCTCCTCTGCACCGGCAACCACGACTTCGACGGCTGGCGGTACGGCGACATGACGATGGAGATGCACGCCAACGGCCATTCCGAGGACGAGGCGGCCGTGCGGGCGCCGGGCGGCATCAAGGCCGCGTGGGAGAAGACCTTCGGCGAGCCGTACGCGCCGGTGCGCATCCGGTCCGTGAAGGGGTATGATTTCGTGTCGGCCGAATACGCGGGCGAGGACGGCAGGCACCGTCCCGACGTGGCGGGATTCCTCGTCGCGTACGCGAAGCGCCTGCGCGACTCCGGCAAGCCGTTCTTCTTCTTCCAGCACCTGCCGATCAAGGGGACGACCGGCGACAGCCGCGGCTGGGCGGACGGCGGCAGCGTGTTCCCCGTGCTGAAGACGTTCCCGAACGCGGTCTCCTTCACGGGGCATACGCACTGTCCGTTCGTGGACGAGCACCAGATCTGGCAGGGCGCGTTCACGGCGATCAGCGCGCCCTCGCTTTCCTATCCCACCCTCTTCGGGCACGAGAACGGCACCGCGAGGCGCGACGGCTCGGCCGCGAACGCGATGCAGATGATCCCCGTGCGCCGCGACCTCGAGGGCACGCAGGGCTTCTTCGTGAGCGTGTACGCGGACATAATCGTCGTGGAGCGCATCGACGTGGAGGCGAACGGCGCGAAGGCCGCCCCCGCGTGGATCATACCGCTCACGGGCGCGAAGCCCTACGCCTGGGCCGAGGCGGAGAGGCGCGTGCCCGTGCCCGCCTTCCCCGCGGGCGCCGCCGTGCGGTGCCAGACGCGCAACACGGAGAACCGCCAGGGCAAGTGGACGATCGTGATGACGTGCGAGTTCCCGTCGGCGACCGTGCCCGAGGGGTGGCGCGTGTTCGACTACGAGATCCGCGCCGTGCCGACGGACGGCTCGGCGCCGCTCGTGAAGCTCTTCTACTCGCCCGCCTACCACAAGCTGCCGTCCTGCGAGCCGGCGCGCCAGCGGTTCTGGTTCGACGTGGCCGAGCTGCCGCAGGACACGGACTACGTGATCGAGGTGCGCGCCCGCAACTGCTTCGGGAAGGCGTCGGCGCCGATTACCGCCGGACGCGTGTTCCACGGCAAGCCGGGCCTTGAAAAGGTCAAGAAGGTCCGGACGTGATTTGCCGAAGGGGCCGTGGTTTGGTATAATCTGCGCTTTCACATGGACAGACAAGAAAATAATTCGGATGATTGGACCCCTCCCGCGTGGAGGAAGTTCCTGTCGCACGACAGCGGGCCGTTTGCGCAGTTCGTCAAGTACGGCGTGATCGGCGTGATGGCCACGTGCGTCCAGACCGGCATCTTCTACGCCCTGGCGGCGACGTGCCTGAAGTGTCTCACGGCGGACGACTGGGCCGTGCGTCTGCTCGGCCTGCCGTCGGTCGTCTTCACCGGCGAGGAGGCGTGGTACGCCTCGCGTGGCATGCTGGCCGCCGCCGCCACTGCGGTCGGCTTCTTGTTCGCGAACGTCTTCTGCTGGCTGATGAACCGCTGGTTCGTGTTCAGGCCCGGGAAGTTCAAGTGGTACGTCGAGCTGGGGATGTTCTTCGGCGCGTCCACGCTGGCGACGGTCATCGCGCTCGGCTTGATGAAGTTCCTGATCGACCAGTTCAACATGATGACGACCCTGGCGGTCGTCGTTGAGATCGTCGTGTCGTTTCTCGTGAACTTCTTCATCCGCAAGTTTTTCATCTTCAAAGGTTAACCGAAAACAAAAAAGGAGACAAACATGAAGAGACTTCTCATTGCCATGGCCTGCGCCGCGTGCGCGGGTCTCGTGTCGGCGCAGGACGCGCCGAAGGCGCCTGCCATTCCGGAGCCCGCGCCGTTCGCCCCGGCGGACGCCGCCGCGAAGCAGCCGAACAGATTCCCTCGCTCGCGTCGTGAACGCCCGTACGGCCTGCGCGGCCGCTCGGTCGAGGCGCGTCCGTGGGGCAAGCTCGCGGACGGCACGGAGGTGAAGCTCTACCGCCTCGTGAGCCCCGGCGGACTCATCCTTGACGTGTCGGACTACGGCGGCCGCGTGGTGCGTTGCTACGCCCCCGACAAGTTCGGCAACCTCGCCGACGTCACGCTCGGCTGGAACACGCCCGGCGAGTACGAGACGCTCGGATTCTCGATGGGCACGCTCATCGGCCGCTACGGCAACCGCATCGCGGACGGTAAGTTCACGCTTGACGGCAAGGAATACACGCTGCCGATCAACGAGGACAAGAAGACCGAGGCCACGCAGCGCCACTGCACGCTCCACGGCGGTCCCCAGGGCTGGGACAAGAAGGTGTGGAAGGCCATGCCGATGCCGTCCCGCGGCCCCGTGCAGGGCATCGTGTTCTCCTACGTTTCCGCGGACGGCGAGATGGGCTTTCCCGGCAAGGTGACCTGCCGCGTGACCTACCGCGTGCTGCCGAACAACACTTGGTCTGTTGAATACTACGCCACCACCGACAAGCCCACGGTGCTCAACCTCACGCACCACTCCTACTGGAACCTCGCGGGCGAGTCGAGTGGCAACGTGCTCGGACAGGAGCTCCAGATCTTCGCCGACCAGTACACCCAGACGACTCCCGGCCTGATCCCCACGAAGAACGTCTCCGTGAAGGACACGGGCTTCGACTTCACCACGCTCCGTCCGATCGGCGCAAAGGCCGACCTGATGAAGGCCGACAAGTCGCTCGCGGCGATGGACAACTGGTACGACCACAACTTCGTGCTGCGCGGCGAGAACGGCAAGCTCAAGCAGGCAGCCCTCATGCGCGACCCCGTCTCGGGCCGCACGATGGAGATCTGGACTACCGAGCCCTGCATGCAGATGTACGGCGCGCAGAACATGGATGACAAGCTTCCCGCGAAGGCCGCAGGCAAGCATCTCTGCCAGTTCGCCGGCGTGGCGCTCGAGACGCAGCACGCGCCCGACTCGCCGAACCGCCCGGACTTCCCGTCCACGGTGCTCCGTCCCGGCGAGACGTTCCGCTCGCGCACCGAATACCGCTTCGGCGTTGGGAAGTAATTGGTTTTAGTCGCAAAACTCTTATTGCTTTCGCTGCTGGGAGTTTAGGAGATTGGGAGATTGAGAGAATACTTTAAAAACCTCAAAAACTCCAAGACTCCAAATCTCCAAGTAGCGAAAGCAACGAGCTTTCATAGGAGAACGGGTGTGAAATGAGAATTGTCGTCTGCGTAAAACAGGTACCGGACACCACCAACGTCCGGATCAACCCCAAGACCAACACCTTGATGCGCGAGGGCGTGGAGTCGATCGTCAATCCGTTCGACGAGTACGCCCTCGAGGAGGCCCTGCGGCTGAAAGACGCCCACGGCGCGCACGTCACGGTGATCTCCATGGGGCCGCCGCAGGCGACGGCCGTTCTCCGCGAGGCGCTCGCCCGCGGCGCCGACGACGCGTTCCTCGTGTCGTCGCGCGCCTTCGGCGGGGCAGACACCCTCGCGACGAGCTACACGCTGTCGCAGGCCATCAAGAAGGCCTGTGGCGGCAAGACGCCCGATCTCGTCCTCTTTGGCAAGCAGGCGATCGACGGCGATACCGCCCAGGTCGGCCCCGGCGTGAGCGAGTTCCTTAACGTACCACTTGTAACCTACGTGAAAAAGCTGGAAGTGGCCAACGGTCGGTTCACGGTGGAGTCTCTCATGGACGACGGCACGGCCGTCATCGAGGGCGCACTGCCCGCCGTGATGACGGTGGTGAAGGAGGCCTCCACGCCGCGCTTCGCCTCGCTCGCCGGTTGGATGGACGCCGCGAAGGCACCCGTCACGGTGCTGGATGAAAAGGCGGTGGAGGCGAATCCTCTCTGGATCGGCCTCACGGGTTCGCCCACGAAGGTCGTGACGATCTTCCCGCCTCCCACGAAGGGCGGCGGCGAAATAGTGGACGCGCGCGGCGATGCGTCCGCGGGCGCGCGCGCCATTTCCGATTTCCTCGAGAAGAAAGGCCTGGTGAAACATGGCTGAAGCCCCGATTAAGATTGACCTTGCCGCCTGCAAAGGCTGCGGCAAGTGCGTGAAGGGCTGCGGCTTCGGCGCGCTCTCGATGAAACAACGAGACGGGGCCTCTGGCGGCCCCGAACCCCTGCCCAAGGCAGTTTCAAAGCTTGTTGCCGTCGTTGACGCCAGCGCGTGCAAGGCGTGTTCCGCGTGCGTGAAGGCGTGTCCGTTCAAGGCCATCTCGGAAGTGAAGCAGCAGGTCTACGGCACGGCGAACATCGAATCCTACAAGGACATCTGGGTGTTCGCCGAACAGCACGGCGGCGTCGTGGCCGACGTGGCGTTCGAGCTGCTCGCGAAGGCGCAGGAGCTGAAGACCCAGCGCGGCGGCGGCGCGAAGGTGTGCGCCGTGCTGCTTGGAAGCGGACTCCCTGCGACTGCCGAGCAGGCGCTCGTCGCCGCCGGCGCGGACGTGGTCTACAAGGTCGACGACCCCAACCTCGCGGACTATGAGGCGAACGTCTACGTGGACGCCGTGGCGCAGCTCGTCGAGAAGCACAAGCCGGAGGTGATCCTCGCCGGCGCCACCGCCGTGGGGCGCGCGTTCTTCGCGCGCGTGGCGGTGAAGGTGCGCACCGGCCTCACGGCCGACTGCACGATGCTCAAGATCGAGGAGACGAAGAACAAGGATACGGGCGCGCTCCAGATGCTCCTGCACCAGACGCGTCCTGCGTTCGGCGGCAACATCATGGCCACCATCATGACGCCAAACCACCGTCCGCAGATGGCCACCGTGCGTCCGAAAGTTTTCAAGAAGGGCGAGCCCGACCCCACGCGCAAGGGCACCATCCTCGCGGAGGCGCTCAAGCTGATCGCGCCGCAGACGAAGCTCGTGAAGACCGTGCGCGACCCCGATGCGGTGGACATTGCCGCGTACGACGTGCTCGTCTCGGGCGGACGCGGTCTCAAGGGCGCGGAAAACTTCAAGTTGCTCGCGCGCCTCGCGGAACTGCTCGGCGGCGAGGTCTCCTGCTCGCGTGCGTGCGTGGACGCCGGGTGGTGTCCCGCGACGCGCCAGGTGGGCCAGACGGGCAAGACCGTGGCCCCGAAGCTCTATCTCTGCTTCGGCATCTCCGGCGCCATCCAGCATCTGGAGGGCATCCGCGGCGCCGATACGATCGTCGCCGTGAACATCGACCCCCACGCGCCGATCTTCGGCGTGGCGGACCTCGGCATCGTCGGCGACGCCCTGGAGATCATCCCGAAGTTGATTGAACAGCTGGAGCGATAGGCACAACGCGTTTTCGTGCGGTGGCCAAGCCGCACGATACCTCGTGCGCTACTGAGGAGGGAAGATGACGAGACGAGAATTCATTTGCGCCGCAGGTGGCACGGTGTTGTTGACGGGCGTCCGGCTGTACGGCGAGGAGGCGCCGAAGGGGAACCCTCTCGTGCGCTTTGGCATGGTGACGGACCTGCACTACGCCGCGCTGAAGCCGCTGGGACACCGTCACTACGGCGATTCGATGCGCAAGCTCGACGAGGCCGTGGATCTGTTCAACGTGCGCAAGCCTGATTTCGCCATCGAGCTGGGGGACTTCAAGGACAACTCCAACGGCCACGACGAAACCATCAAACGGCTTGAAGAGGTCGAAAAGGCGTTCGCCCGGTTCAACGGTCCTCGCTACCATGTGGTCGGCAACCACGACTGCGACTGCATCACGCCGGTGGAATTCCTCGCGCGGACGCCGAACGGCGGCAAGGTCATGGACAAGGGCTGGTATTCGTTCGCCTACGGCGGCGTCTCGTTCATCGTCCTCGACGGATGTTTCACGGGCAAGATGAAGCACTACTCCAGGAGCAATCCATGGACGGACGCTAACATCCCGCCGGAGCAGCTTGCCTGGCTGGAACGCGAGCTTGCCTCGGCGGGGAAGCATGCCGTGGTGTTCGTCCACCAGCGGCTTGACCCGGCATCCGAGAGACACCACCTCATGAAGAACGCGGAGGCCGTGCGAAAGGTGCTGGAGGCGAGCGGGAAGGTGCGCGCGGTCGTCACGGGGCACCAGCACAACGGCGGTCACAGCAAAGTGAACGGCATCCCCTACTATACGCTACGCGCCATGGTGGAAGGCCCGGCATCGGCGTCCAACAGCTACGCAGAGGGTGCAATCTGGCCGTCGGGCGCATTCACCGTCACCGGCTGGCGCAAGGCGAAATCGTTGGCCTGAAGCGCCGACGTTATGGTATAATCTCACCGATTCCTCAAGGAGAGCAAAAGGAATGATAAGTACAGACGTTCTGATAATCGGCGCGGGACCGGCGGGTCTCGCAACGGCCATTGCGCTGTTGCGCGGGGCCGGCGAGAAGAAGCCGCGTGTCGTGGTGCTCGACAAGGGCCGCAGCGTGGGCTCGCACGTGCTCTCCGGCGCGATTGTGGACCCAAGCGGCTTCGAGGGGCTTCTCACGCCCGAGGAGATCGAGAAACTCCCGTGCGAGGCGAAGGTTGTGAAGGAGAGCTTCCGCTCGCTCTTCACGGCGGAGGGAAGCGTGAAGATCCCGTGGGTGCCGCCGATGATGAGCTCGAAGGGCTTTCCCGTCGTGTCGCTCACGAAGGTAACCGCCTACCTCGCGCAGATCGCGTCGAAGCTCGGCGCGGAAATCTATACGGGCTTCGCCGTGACGGAGCTCGTGGAGGAGGACGGGCGCGTGTTAGGCGCGCGCACGGGCGAGAAGGGCCTCGACAAGAACGGCCGGAAGAAATCAAACTACCTGCCGTCCGAGGAAGTGCGCGCGAAGGTTGTGGTGTTGGCCGAAGGCGGTTGCGGCATCCTCACGGATCGCCTCATCGCCGAGAAGGGATTGCAGGGGACGCGTCCGCAGACCTACGCCCTCGGCATCAAGGAGCTGATCGAGGTGCCGGCCGGCACGCAGACTGCCGGCGAGGTGATGCACACGTTCGGCTGGCCGAGCGACTTCTACACCTACGGCGGCGGATTCGTCTACCACGTGAGCGAGACGCAGGTGATGGTGGGCTACGCGTACGGGCTCGACTACACGCGCGCGGAGATCGACCCGTTCCGTCTGTTCCGGCGGTTCAAGTCCGCCCCGAGCGTCGAGCGCCACATCAAGGGCGGCAAGACCGTGGCCTACGGCGCCAAGGTGATCCCCGAAGGCGGCTTCTACGCCGTGCCGAAACCGTACGCGCCGGGCGTGCTGATCGTCGGCGACGGAGCCGGCCTGCTCGATTCCTTGCGCATCAAGGGCGTACACATCGCGCTGCAGAGCGGACGCGCCGCGGCCGAGGCGATCCTCGCGAACGACAACGCGGATGCGCTGGGCGAAGATTACTACAAGCGCCTCCAGGCGACGAAGGGCTGGAAGGAGATGAAACGCGTGCGGAACGTGCGCGCGTCGTTCTCCTACGGCATGCCGTGGGGCGTGATGGCGGCAGGGCTCGCGTGGATGACGTTCGGGAAGTTCCCGTGGTTCCGCGTGCCGGGCTGCGACGAGGGCGATGCCGCCGCGCTGGAACCGCTTGTGCGCGAGCGTCTTGCGCGCGAGGCGGCGGACGACGTGGAGGCTTCGCCGATGCAGCCGGACCGCTTGACGGACGTCTTTATGTCCGGCACGATCCACGAAGAGGACCAGCCGTGTCACTTGAAGATCAAGGATCCCGCCGCGTGCGCCGCGTGCGAGAAGGAGTTCGGCTCGCCCTGCACGCGGTTCTGTCCGGCAGAGGTCTACCTCCGCGAGGGCGACCACCTGCAGATCGACTTCTCCAACTGCCTGCACTGCAAGACGTGCCGGATCAAGTGTCCGAAGGGCAACATCGACTGGACCTTCCCGCAGGGCGGCGACGGTCCGCGCTACACGCGCATGTGAGGATATCATGGACGACAAGTCACTTTCAAACGTACGCAACATCGGCATCGTGGCCCACATCGACGCGGGCAAGACCACGACGACCGAGCGCATTCTCTTCTACACCGGGAAGATCCACAAGCCCGGCGAAGTGCACGAGGGCGACACCACCACCGACTTCATGGTGCAGGAGAAGGAGCGCGGCATCACGATCCAGTCCGCCGCCATCACCTGCGAGTGGAAGGGGCGCACCGTCAACATCATCGACACGCCCGGACACGTCGACTTCACGATGGAGGTGGAGCGCTCCCTGCGCGTCCTCGACGGCGCTGTGTGCGTGTTCTGCGCAGTCGGCGGCGTGCAGCCGCAGAGCGAGACGGTGTGGCGCCAGGCGGACCGCTACCGTGTGCCGCGCGTCGCGTTCGTGAACAAGATGGACCGCATGGGCGCGGACTTCGCGCGCGTGGTGGACGAGTTGCGCACGAAGCTGAAGGCGAATGCGTGCCCCGTGGAACTGCCCATCGGCAAGGAAGACGGCTTCAAGGGCGTCGTGGACCTCCTTGAAATGAAGGGGATCATCTACGACGAGGCGAGCGAGGGCAAGAACTTCACGGTTGGCGACGTGCCCGCCGAGCTGAAGGACGAGGCGGAGCTTACACGCGCCGAACTGTGCGAGAAGATCGCCGACCTCGACGAAGGCGTGATGGAGGCGTACCTCGAGAACGGCGACCTCACGGCGGACGAACTGCGCGGCGCGATTCGCCGCCAGGTGGTGGCGGGCGCGTTCGTGCCCGTCCTCTGCGGCACCGCGTTCAAGGACAAGGGCATCCAGCCGCTCCTCGACGCGGTGGTCGACTATCTTCCCGCACCGACGGACCGTCCGCCCGTCGCGGCGACGGACCTCAAGTCCGAGGCCCCCGTCACGCGCAAGCACGACCCGCAGGAGCTGTTGACCGCGCTCGTCTTCAAGATCGCGTCCGACACCTACGGCCGACTCTTCTTCGTGCGCGTCTACGGAGGCGTCCTCAAGAAGGGCGCGAACGTGTTCAACCCGCGCACGCGCAAGCGCGAGCGCGTGATGAAGATCGTGCGCCTCTTCGCCGACGACCGCACGGAGGTGGACGAACTGCGCGCCGGCGACATCGGCGCGATCGTGGGCCTCAAGGACGCGACGACCGGCGACACGCTCTGCTCCGAGATGAAGCCCTGCTACCTCGAACGCATCACCGCGCCGCAGCCCGTCATGTTCCTCGCGATCGAGCCGAAGAGCGGGGCGGACAAGGACAAGCTCGTGGACGCGATGAACGAGCTCGCCGCCGAGGACCCCACGTGCCAGGTGCGCCAGGACGAGGAGACGGGCCAGACGATTCTCTCCGGCATGGGCGAACTCCATCTTGAAATCCTCGTGGACCGTCTCAAGCGCGAGTTCAAGTGCGCGGCGAATGTCGGCAAGCCGATGGTGAGCTACTTGGAGACCGTGACCGCGCCGGCCGTGAAGGCGTTCACGTTCGACCGCGAACTCGGCGGCAAGCGCCACGCCGTGACGCTGACCGTAGAGGTGAAGCCGCTCGAACGCGGGAAGGGGCGTGAGGTGAAGGTCGCGCGCGACGTACTGAACGAACTCCCGGACCCGAAGCTCTCCGCGTGCCTCGAACAGGCGCTCATGGACGGCGTGATGACGGGCGTCCTCGCGCGCTATCCGATGACCGACCTCTCCGCCGCCGTCACGGGCATGGAGCTGGTCGATCCAGAAGTTTCGGACGAAATCGCCCTGCGCGGGGCGGCCATGATGGGATTCCGCGAGGCGGCCGAGGCGGCCGCGCCGGAGTTCCTCGAGCCGATCATGAAGCTCGAGATCACGACCCCGCCGGAAAGCGTGGGCGAAGTGCTAGGCGACCTCAACGCCCGGCGTGGCACCGTCCTCGACATGGAGCAGCGCGGCGACATGCAGATCGTGCATGCCCGCGTCCCGATGGCGCAGATGTTCGGTTATGCGACGGCCATCCGTTCGCTCACGAAGGGTCGCGCGTCCTACTCGATGGAACCGGACACCTTCGACCTCGCCCCCCGCGCCGTGCGCGAAGAGCTCCTCTCCCGCTAATGGTATAATAGGCGCCATGGAAAACTCAGAAAGAAGACCAGGATTCTTCGCCCGTCTGCTTAGGGGGCTGTCGCATCCTGTGACGACGTTACTATTCGGCGTGATGCTGCCTGCGGCATCCGTGGCCGTGGAAATGAGCACCGGCATTTGTTCCGAGGCGTTCGGCGGCGACTTGACCAGCAACGTGTTCCAGTGTGCCGCGATGTGCGCTGTACCGGTGCTGAACTTCATTGTCTGGTTGTGTTGCCTGAAGGGATGGGGAGTCGGGAGCCGACTCTTGCGCGCGATGTGCGGTTTTTCCTTCGGCATCGCGGTCGTGTATGCGTTCGCTTTTCTGCCACTCTCGGCGATCGGCGCGATTTTCTGCTGTCTGGCGTTCTGGTACTTTGGCATTGGCTTTATCGGACTTCTACCGTCGGGTCCGCTGTTTGCAACGCTTGCGACAATGGGTTTCAGACGAAGTCTCGACAGGCAGGCCGGATTGGATGGCGACCGGAAGGTGAAGGGGTTCGCCTGGGGACTTGCAATGGCCGGTGTCGCATGGCTCGCGGTGTTTGCGGAAATGTGCGTCGAGGTGTACGGCATGAGGCTGGCGGCGTCGGACGATCCGGCAGCGTCGGCGAAGGGCGTGCGCATGCTGCGCACGATGCGCGTCTGGACGGACGACGCGATGCTGTGGAAAAAACTGCGTCATCGCGGAAGGGCCGATTGGTTCGCGCTGTGGTCCGCAGTGACGTCGTTCAGGCCGGACATCCCGATGGAGAAGCGTCGGCTCATCTACTACCGCGTGACCGGCGAGGACCCGGAGACCGTGTTTGACTTCTGGGGCGGTCGCGGAAGTCGGCGTTTGAGCTGGGACCGTTTCATTGGCGGCGAGAAGATGGGTGGCGTCATGGACGGCCTTTCGCTCAAGGGGTCCAGCTATTCCACGACCGTGGACGCGCCCGGAAGCGTCGGCTATGCCGAATGGACGCTGGTGTTCGCCAACGACAGCTACCAGCAGCGCGAGGCACGCGCGCGCATCGCGTTGCCGCCGGGCGGGGTGGTGTCGCGCCTCACGCTCTGGATCGACGGCGAGGAACGTGAGGCCGCTTTCGGCACGAAAGGACAGGTCCGCCGGGCGTACGAAAGTGTCGTGAACCGCCGCCGCGATCCCGTGCTGGTGAACGTGTGCGGACCCGACCAGGTGCAGATGCAGTGCTTCCCCGTGCCGCCGAACGGGGAGATGAAGGTGCGGATTGGCATGACCGTTCCGCTGGAACTTTCGGACGACGGCAAGACGGCGCGTCTTCCCGCACCCGCAATCCTGACGCAGAATTTCAGCATTCCGGGCGACCTGCTCGGCCTGCCCGCCGACGAGACGAAGGCGCTTGAAAAACCGCCTGCGCCCGTTGCTGTGTACGTGGAGGACAAGTACGTCCCGATCATCGGCCGCGCCGTCGTGCAGCGCATGTCCCGCGCGGCAGGCTGGAAACCGAAGCGCGTCGCCGTGGTGCTGGATTCGTCCGCCGCGATGGAGCCTTTCTTCAAGAAGGACGCCGTGCGCGCGCTTGCCGCGATTCCCGCCGATGTGTCCGTCGATCTTTGGCTCGTGGATGACGAAGCCCCGACGGCCCCCATCGCGTCGCCAGCAAACGACACCGGCCGCGCGCATGCGTTCGAACAGGCAATCCAGTCGCACGCCTGTGCGGGCGGACGCTGCAACCTCGTGACGCTCGTGCGGGCTCTCGACTCGCTTGCCAAGAACCCCGATCCCGCCGCGCTTGTGTGGATTCACGCCGTCCAGCCAGTCGTGTCGCAAACAGCAGACGTGCTCTCCGCGAAACTTGCCGGCGCGGCGAATGTCCGCATGGTCCTCTGCCAGGTCGCTCCGGGCACGTGTGAAATCTCGTCTTCGCTCGCGCCTAGTCCGTCCGTGACCTCATGCACTGCGGACGCGCTCAAGGGCGACGCCGTCGCGGCCCTTGAGGGCGTGTTCTCCAAATGGGGCGCTGTCGCGTGGCAGACGACGCGCACGAACGTGGCGCGCGCGGACGTGCCGGATGGCGCCGTGCCGGCCGGAAGGCATCTCGGACGGCTGTGGGCGGCGGAGGAGACGGCTCGCACGTATCGCGTGGGCAATCCCGTCAGCCTCGAGAAGGCGCAGAAGACGGCCCTGCCGTGGCAGATCGTCACGCCCGTCACGGGCGCGGTGGTGCTGGAGACGGCGGAGCAGTACAAGCAGAACAACTTGAAGCCGGCGGAGGCGGATTCCGTGCCGACCACGGCATCCTCCGTGCCAACCGTCCCGGAACCGGGGTCGATTATTTGCCTTGTCCTGGCGGCGCTTGCTCTTGTTTTCGCGTGGATGTTCCGTGCAAGGAAGGTTCGCGCCTGACGTGAGGGACGTCGCGGAGAGGGCGCTTGCGGCGTTCGCATGGGGAGGTGCGCTCTTCTCGCTCTGGGCGTGGTGGTTCGCGCGAATCGGCGAGCCGCTTGACGCGGGAATGGCGGCGTGGGCCGCGCTTGCGGTGTTCATCGTGGATGCGTGGCGGCGCAACGGATGGAAGGCGGCGCGTCCGTCGACGCGAGCATACGCGCTGGCCGCGTCCGGTCTCGCGGCGTATTGGGCTGCGAGGCCTTTTCTGCCGATCACGCTGTGCGGGCTGTTTGGCGTGCTGGGGGGCGTGTCGCTGCTTGTGCCCGCCACGCGCGACCAGGGGGAGTTCCCGGCACCGCTTGCGGGACTGGCCGTGGCGGGATTGCCGACGCTTTTCATCTTGGACCTGATCCTCGGCGTTCCGCTTCGCGCGGTGTCCACGTTCATGGCGACGGCGTTGCTGCGCCTCACGGGGTTGGAGGTGGTCCGTAACGGGATGGAAATCGCGGTGGGCGGCGTTCCCGTATGGGTCGATGCGCCGTGTGCGGGAGTGGCGATGCTGGGGACGGGCGTCGTGCTGGCTCTCGTTCTCGCGCAGGTGTGGCGTCTGCGGACAGGACGCACGATCGGTGTGTGTGCGCTTGCGGTCGTGGCCGTGTGTCTGGCCAACGCCGCCCGTGTGGCGGTGCTGACGGTGTTTGCGTCGACAGGCCTGAAGTTGGGCGGCGCGGCACATGAGGTCGTGGGCGGCATCGCCCTGCTGGCGGCGCTGCTACTCGTCGTGTGCGTGCCGCATGGTGGGAATGCGCAGAAGGGCACCGGTGATGTCCAGAAACCAAAGGAGGACGGATGGGGGCGCATTCTTGCGAGGACTGCCTTCTTTGCCGTGGCCGCGTTGTGCATGGTGTGTCGTCCTTCTGTTCGTTCCACTGTGAACGACGCGGAAACGGCGCAGTTTCCAGGGTGGCCGGAAACGTTTGACGGGGACGTGCTTGTGGAAGAGCCGCAGAGCGAGTTTGAAGAGAAGTTCGCGCAGAACTTTCCCGGACGGATCGGGCGTTTCAGGGCGGGGCGTCGCACGTTGATCCTGCGCTGGACGACGCGTCCGACGCACCGCGTACATGGTGCGGCGTACTGTCTGCGCGCGACGGGTTGGCGCATCGAGCCGTTGCCGCTCGAGGGCGGCGGCGCGGGCGCGTGGTCCGCGTTTCGTGCGACGCGGGGCGGCGAAGCGCTAAAAGTATGCGAGCAGGTGCGCGATGCGGACGGTACCACGTTCGCCGACGTGCCGGATTGGTTCTTCAACGCCCTCCTTGGCCGCACCGCCGGTCCGTGGTGGATCGTCACCGTCGCGGAATAGCGCAGCGTTGCAAGTGAATTGATGGCGGCTTGCTCTGTACACCAGGTGGAATGTGTGGTATAATTCCACCGCTTTTAATGAAAGGAAAAATTAAGATGAAGATTCTCGACATGCCCTGCACGAAGGGCTTCATGCAGCTCGCCCAGGACGGCGTGGACAAGGGCTGGCACGAAATGAACGGCGGCAACCTCAGCTATCGCCTCACGAAGGACGAGGCCGCGAACGTGAAGAAGGTCATGAAGAAGGCCTCCGGTGCGTGGACGGACATCTGCGAGAGCGTGCCGAAGCTCGCCGGCGAGTTCTTCATGGTCACGCGCACGACGGGCTACATGCGCAACGTGATGCGCAACCCCGAGAACGCATTCGGCATCGTGGAAATCGACGGCACCGGCACCAAGTACCGCATCTGGTGGGGGCTCTCGAACGGCGGGCGCCCCACGAGCGAGTTTCCGAGCCACCTCAAGAACCACGAGGTGAAGCTCGAGACGACGGGCGGCGAGCACCGCGTGATCTACCACGCGCATCCGGTGAACCTCATCGCGCTCACGTTCGTTCTGCCGCCCACCGACAAGGCGTTCACGCGCGCGCTGTGGGAGATCATGACCGAATGCCCGGTCATATTCCCCGAGGGTGTGGGCGTGGTGCCGTGGATGGTGCCGGGAAAGGGTCCGATCGCAGCCGCCACCTCGAAGCTGATGCGCGACTACAACATTGTGGTGTGGGTGCATCACGGGCTTTTCGTCTCGGGCAGGGACTTCGACCGCTGCTTCGGCCTCATGGACACGGTGGAGAAGGCCGCCGAGATCCGCATCCGCGCGCAGTCCACAGGCGCCATGAAGAAGAGCGCCATCCAGGTGCGGCAGCTTCGCCAGATCGCGAAGGACTTCGGCTTCACCCTTAACGAGAAGTTCCTCTAGGAGCGTCGCCATGCAGTCGGCTTTTCGCAGCAAGCGCGGTTCCGCGGCCGTCTTCGTGGTCGTGGCCCTTGTGGTTCTGGGGCTCGCGGCCGTTCTATACTTCAACAGCCAGTACCAGAGCCGCCAGCGCATGATCGCCTACGAGCGCGAGAAGGCCGAGCTCGCGCGGCAGGAGGCCGAAGAGAAGGCCGCCAAGGCGGCGCGCGAGAAGGCCGAGGCCGAAGAGGCCGCGGCGCGCGAGAAGGCCGAAGCTGACGCTGCGGCGAAGAAGGCAGAGGCCGCGAAGGTCGTAGCCGAACGCGCAAAGGCAGAGAAGACCGAGAAGGTTAAGCAACTGCGCTTCGAAGACGCCGAACAGGCCTTTATAGGCGCTGAGGTGGCGATGTGGACGAAGGGGGACGACTCCGCCGAGAGCGTGTGGTGCATGCTGCCGTATGAGGACGGAACTGGACGCTTCTTCGAGATTGTGCCCGCAAAGGGCGACAATCCCCGCCTGGTGCGCGTGCTCAACGCCGAAGGCGCAGTCGAGACGATGTCGCCAGAGCTCTTTGCAACGCGCAACTTTGACGACGACACTAGCTGGTTCGTGCTGCGGGACGGCAAGGCTCTGCTGCGCACGAAGAAGCCCGTCCAGCCGTCAAATGGCGCGGACGAGAAGATATCCGTGCCTGAGGAGGGAAGCAGCTACGACATCGCAGAGAAGATATACGGCGCCGCCGCAAAGGCCGTGAGGGTGTACAAGATGCGTCCGCCGCCAATCAAGTGGCACGTGGCGTTCGTCTCGAGAGGCGGGCGCACGCTCCCCGTGGGCAAGGTGGCGTTCGGCGAGAAGGTCACGCGCGATCTGTTCCGTCCCGCCGTGAAGAAGGCACTTGAAGGGGTGGCCGCGAAGATGTCTCTTCCGCAGCCCGCGTCGCCGTCTGCATCGGCGGAGAAGGGCGCGTCGGTGCCGTCCAGCTTCACGCCCTCGAAGAAGCGCACGCACTTCCTCTACGACAAGGGCAAGATCAAGCGCACGGTCGACGGGCTCGTTTACGTGCCGCGCGTCTTCAAGACGGCCAAGAAGGAGTTTTCGCGCAACAAGCGCCAGCAGGAGCAGGACGAGGAACGCGCCGCGCAGCACAAGGCCGAATGGCAGGCTCTCTACGATGAGGCCCTCCGCCAGGAGAAGGCCGAGGCGGCGGAACGCGCGGCGTGGGAGCGGGCCCGTTCGCGCGGCGCTGTCAAACCGAAGCAGCAGCAACGGCGGCAGAAGGTGGAGGTGACGCCTGCTCACGTCGAGCGCGCGCTGGACGATGGAGCGTTCATCTATTCGCCGGCGGACGAATGACGCGATGAAGTTCGACCTCCATGTCCACTCGTGCCTCTCGCCCTGCGCCAACCTGGAGATGTCCCCCCGGGAGATCGTGGCTCACGCGGTGGCGTGCGGCATGGACGGCATGGCGCTCACCGACCACCAGAGCGCCCGCAACACTCCCGCGATAGCCGTTTGCGCCCGCCGTGCCGGTCTCTCTTGCCTGTACGGACTCGAGGTCTGCACCGCCGAGGAGGTTCACACGCTCGCGATATTTGACGCTCCCGAGACCGCAAACGAGATGACCGACTGGGTGTATGACGCGATGGTGAAGCGCGTCAACGATCCGGACGTCTTCGGCGACCAGCCGATTGTGACGGAAGACGACGAGATCGTGGACATGGAATGGCGCATTCTCGCGCTCGCCTGCAGGGCCGACATACCTTCCGTAGCCGCGAAGTGCCATTCGCTCGGCGGGCTCTACATCGCAGCCCACATAGACAGGTCGTCGTTCTCGGTCTATTCGCAGCTCGGCACCATCCCGGTTGACGCCTCGGGCGCGCCGTATTTCGACGCGGTGGAGCTCTCGCGCACTGCGGACGAGTCCGTATGGCTGCCCAAGGCCGCAGGGTATGCGGTAGTGCGTTCTTCCGACG
>Ga0256407_10001541_pt1 | contig 47714 bp, 25 predicted proteins | sample RumenRJG_04DNA_FD_193489 | JGI IMG/M metagenome (GOLD analysis project Ga0256407, IMG submission 193489) | Bovine rumen microbial communities from Lethbridge, Alberta, Canada - RJG_04 | ecosystem: Host-associated > Mammals > Digestive system > Stomach > Rumen | place: Canada: Alberta...
TCTGCACTCTGCTTTGGGCTATGGCTGCCCTTGCATACGGTATCAAGGCTCATCCTTTCAGTTTCTTTACCAAATCCCGACAGTTGAAGGGTAGTAGCATTATACTTGGCATAGGTATCACATTCGTAGTGTGTGAGATAATCGACCATATTGCTAAACTCTCCGTTCAGAGCTATCTCAATAACATCGCCTCTCTTGAAATGGTGGGACTTTACAACGCTTGTCGTACCATGACTTTAACATATGCAGGAATGGTGTTCTCGGCAATGGATCAAGACTATTTCCCACGTCTTTCAGGTGTTGTGAAGAATATGATTGATAGAACCGTCATACTTACCAAGCAGTTGGATGTAACCCTGATGATAATCACACCTATGCTCGTAGCATTCATTGTCGTGATGCCTATCATTGTGCCGTTACTTCTGAGCGGAGAATTCAGTTCTATTATCCCTATGGCTCAGATTATTGCGGCAAGTCTCATCTTCCGTGCCATTTATCTGCCAAATGCCTATCTCCCACTTGCAGCCGGCGATTCAAAGGTGTATTTTGCCCTCAATTTGATAGGTGCCTTGAATACTTTCTGGATAATCCTCGGCTATGAGCTTGGCGGCTTGATAGGTATGGGCATTGCTATGTTTGGCGAGAATCTTATTGATGTGCTAATGGTAATGTTTATTTCCAAGTGGAAATACAAGATTTCATTACCTTCCAAAACAAAGTCCATGATCATTTTCGGCTTCCTGCTGATGTTTGTCACCTATTCTCTTTGCTATCTTTTGGAAGGCTGGAGCTATTGGGCAGTAGGCGTAATTCTTATTGCCGTTAGCATCTGGTATTCACTAAAGAATTATAAGGAAGCGTAGAATTATAATTATATAACGAAAACAAGTACAGAACGGCCTCACAGACGGTTCTGTACTTGCTATTCATGAATTACATATATTTTTCCGAAGAAAAACACATGGCATTATGCCTCAGAAAACTCATCTTTTCCGACACCGCATACTGGACATACAAAGTCCTCTGGCAGGTCCTCGAAAGCTGTACCTGGCTCTATGCCATTATCTGGATCTCCTACTGCTGGATCATACTCCCAACCACATGTGTCGCATACATACTTTTTCATAATGTTTTTGTTTTTTAGTTATTAATAAAATTATTTCTTATGTAGATTATTTGTCAAATGCAACGTGTATAGCATCCTCGCACGGTCTTTGATTTGCCGAGTGCAACGTGCATAGCATCCTCGCACGAAGGAAAAAGTGCTTGTCAGCCCTTAAAGGCTGGCGCACGGTCTTTTGATTTGCCGAGTGCAAATATATGGATTAATCTTTATATCACCAAATATTTCTGTGATTTTCTTATAATTAACCATAAAAAAACAGATTTCAGGTCTGTGTACAGATTAGTGATGATGAAAAATATAATAATAGGTGTCCAATAAAAAAAGTATGCCCTTCACTTATCCTTATAAAAGGAAAAGGAAGAACATACAAAAAAGATATGTAATTTTCAAGTAAAGAGAGATATTCTCTTTAGGCGTTATCACAACGCCGCCATCGGTGTATTAGTCAAATATTGACGAGTTATCCCAAACCATGCCTCCTTTTGCGAAGTCATTGGGGTCATCAACGTCATCTCCAATTGGAATATACGGGTCAATAGGAAGATGACCGCCTGGGTCTCCTGATACGATCTCCGCTGATGACAATAATAACCTTTCTTCCTCGTCTGTGAGGAAAACCTCACAGACAGGGGATATATAAATTTTCTTCATGTATGTATCCTAATACTATTTTACTACAAACTTTTTACCATTGACGATGTAAACGCCTTTTGAGAGATTAGAAAGATTCTGTGCGTCACGACGAATAACAGTACCATCGATGCTGTAAACGTCAGATGACTCCATCAGAATTCCGTTCTGGAAGATGATGTCATCGATTCCTGTTGTTTCATCATCATTCTGCCAGTTTACTGATGTATAGAGAGGCTTCGCATTATTAGCGTCAGAGCCCTGATACTTCAAATATGCACGGAAAGGCTTAGCTGTGGTTGCCTTCTTCAACTTTGACAGAGTACCATTATTGCTCATAACGTATGAACCTGCAGGAAGTTCCTCATTTTTGAAGTTTCCTTCAAATACGTATGGATAGTCAGCCCTATAGTGGCTACCATTGTATGTACCCTGCCAATCATAGGTGTTTCCATTTGAACCTACAGAGAACAGAGGTCTGTCCTTCTGAATCTCATTGTTGAAATAGGTATCAACGGAGATCTTTGTGATTGTTGAGTTTGCAACATTATTATGCTTTACATCACCCTTAGGAAGGATGAAGTAAGGATAACCGGCAATGATGTCCTGATTAACGTGCCAGATTAACTCTATCTTACCATCATCGTGGATGTTCTTGAGAAGCACAACTGCTGTTTCTTCACCGAACTGCTCGCGCATCTGTCTGTTGTTCATGCTGAATGGAAGACAGATTGAAGACCACTTACCCTGAGCGAAGTTACGCTCGTAGGTTACATGTGTGATATCCTTACCCTTTCCATTTGTTGGAATTTCAGGCTGAGCCTCGTTGAGAACGTCTGTGAAGGTAAGAGATGTGCCTTCTACAACATCACGAACAGGAGCCGTCTCATAATTCTGAGTCTTCGTATCGAGCAAACGATCCTCCTCAAAGTTGAAGCCAGAGATTGCTATCTGAGACTGATTTGAGAACAGATAGTAAGTCTTACCTGGATATACGTTAAATGTGTAGCGGACAATTGCTTTTGACATTACCATGTAACCACCATCACCTGTAGGAATCACCTTTTGTCTCCAACCAGCATTGTTCCAGTTGTCAATGAGGGTATGGAACTGATTTATATCTTTTTCTTTGAGATTAAGGAGATCCTGTCTCAGTGAAGGGTCTTCATTGTATGTAGCCTCAATACTCTCAATGAACTGAGCACGACGCTTGTCACCAATAAAGAAGTTGTCCTTGTATGTGATACGACCGTTTGTTGCAGTTTGTACGAAATCAACAACCTGACCTTTCTCATCTGTTATATAAACAGGACGCCAGTAAACGTGTGTTGAATGACCATCGTCATCAAGCCTATTGTCAAGGTTACCATTCTGAAGGAGGTACATTGTAACGATACCAGGCTTTACAGGCTCAAACTTAACGTATGCACCACGGCAAGGGAGAGTCCAAGGAGTGATATTGTTTGCAAATGCCTCTCCAGGATGGAATTCTCCATCGTCATTTCCGAGACTCTCACTCTTTGCTACATTTTTGCCAATAGAGTACTGATTGAAATCATCAAGGATTTCCTCTTTAGGCTTTATTGGACCCTGGAAATTAACTGCACGATTCCAACCATCCTGTGCTGGTTTTGCAACACCCGGAATTATATATGTAGGTGTATGATTCCATCCACCGATAGTCAAGGTTATATTATCGAGGTTCTTATTACTATTTACACCAGGGAACTTCTCGTTTACCTTGACTGCCTGCTTGTTAGTCAATCTTAGTGTATTCTCTTCCTTTAGGATACGAATCTCGAAAGAGTCAATAACCTCAGAGCCAACGAATTGGTTGTCACTGATAAGCTCTGCAATGATAGTTGTATTACCAGCAATACCTGTCATTGTAATATCACCCTTTTTATTGATATGGGCAACATGAGGAGCTGTACTGGTGTACTTGATATAAGGATAGTGATTTAAGTCTTCCCTATAGTTGTCGATGTTCTCGTATGCTTGATCACCAAATCTACCATCTTTTGCCAAAGAAACTTCAGGTAGCACAGGATTCTCACCAACATCTACACCATCTTTTTTATAGAAGTTCCTGCCATTGATGCGCTCAACATCAAACTTAACATACTTCTTATTAACAGGAAGTGTGGTGAATGTAGATTTTCCTTCATTCCAGTTTCCAAACTTCAGCTTTGCATACTCATAAGGAGTGATGATGATAGACCTGATGATAACATCCTTTTTGATTTCCAAAGTGTAAGTTCCGGATTCTGTTGCCTTATATGTCCTTACATAGTAAGTTTGTCCATCAAAAGTCTTCTTCAATTTTGAATTGTTTTCAGAAACACGGCTTCCTATCCATGTGAGTTTACCAACAGTACCAGGGAAGGCATCGCCATCACCTTTATTGGCATAAGCATATTCTATGCGGACATAATAGTTCTTTGGAACACTTGGAATAGTGAGTGTTGTACCACCATTTACTTTAAGGTAATGTGTTGTATTATCGAATGAAGCATTACTTAAATTAAGACCAGAGACATTGTTCTCCTGCTCATGACCACCCTTAATCTCATTGTACTCAGTAAAGCTGTCACCATAGTGCCACTCATTAGGAGTATAGTTCTTCTGCTCTATGATAGAGCGAATCTCATCCTGAGTAAGAGCTCTTCCGTACATAGCGATATCATCGTATGCAAGGGCTGCATCTGAATAATACTGCTGGTCATAGAAAAGTCCATGAGGAGTTAAGCCACCAAGTACGATGTTACGGAGGTAAAGGGTACGACCTATATAGTCATTATTACCAGAGAACTCACATTCTGAGTGATCTGTATTAGGAAGTTTCGTAACATCGTTAACTGTACCAGTAAGAACACCGTCAAGATAAATCTTAACACGTGTCAAGTTATTATCCATTACGTATGTTACATAATGCCACTTCTTATCATCATAGAACTTATGCTGGCTCTGGTCAAGAGTGTGAGTGTAGTTGTCCTTGCCAAAAAGACTCGTCAATGGATTTTGTACTCCTGAGTTTGCTATTTTCTCACCATAGAAGAAATAGTTATTACCAACGTCAACTCCGTCCCCTGTGGTGTTTGGCATATAAGAATATACCCAACCATTGCAGGAGAGGTCGAACATGAAACGAGGTCTGTCTTTTTCTCTAACATTTCCTGCATCAGCCTTTGCGAAACAGTCATTACTGAAAATACAGAACATAGAACCACGTTCCAAAGGAAGCTCATAGTCAACAGCTACCTGACCATTTACCCAGAAACCAATAGTTGCAGCTCCTGTTTTCTTTATTGCATTAACATTTGCATTTCTCTCATTATCAGTGAATATATAGCGAAGGAAGTTTTGAGAAAGACTCTTGGTATATTCATCTGCATCAGCAAGGTTCTGATAATAATTGTTGAAAGTAGGGTCCTTGAGAATCTTACCTCTTCCGCCATAGAGATAATATTTACCTACCTGATTATTATCAGGACGAGTATTTGCAGCTGGTGCTTTTGACTCATCAAGTAATGAGGCTTGGGTTAGATGCTCAAAGTCCTCAAAGTAAAGACGATCCTTTGTAACATCGAATACGTAGTGTGGCTTCTTCTTAACAAAGACAACAGAGTTCACAGTAATGGTGTTGTTATTACTGCTTGTACAAATTCTATACCATCCTAACTTTATATTAGCTTGTTGTGCTTCGGTAAGATTTCCTTTCCAATTATTGCTACTCTGTTCAAAAACTGGATATGTATTAGATCCGTCGATATTCCAATCAACAGACTCAAGTTCTGTTGTATTCAATCCGTCATTATCAAACTCCAAATATATACCGTTGTATTGATTGGCGAATGTGAATTTGTTACTTGGATTTCCCACGGTTACACCGCCACCAAGATTGAAATCTTGTGCAGAGAATGTGATTTTGTTATTAGCATCCCACTGCAATGGCTTGTGGAAATAGATAGAACTGATAGTAATAGAAGCAGGCTTAATATTTCCTCTACGATCTTTATCAGGTTCACTAGCACCACCAATTCTTATTGACTGTATTTTTTCTAATGGGTTACCAGAAATGGACTGTATGGTTTGGTTTCTGTCGTTCTTAAAACCTGTCTTGATATCAATCGTCTTTATGCCAGTACCGCTCGTTTTATATGTGTAAAGAACATCGTCAATGGTGATGACAACTCGATAATCTTTACCGTTAGCATTAGACGAACCAGTGACATTAATCACCATTTTGTCATAGCCTGACAAATCGCAGTCTTTCCAATCGGTCAGTGACAACAGATTCCAAGAGCTGGCTGTCCAGGTCATCTTGTTCCCAGCATCCCAACTGCCGTTACCTCCCTCTGCTTCAAATTTTAAAGCAACATTTTTGTTAATGCCCAAACCCCAAGCGTCTGCTACTCCGAGGAACAGCAGTGCTACAAGAGCAAACGCATTTAGTTTTAAAAATCTCTTCATACTTGACTTTACTTTACTTAATATTACATATAATAAATACCATCTTGATTTTGTTATCCGTATAATATAATCCGCCTTTAATTAACCCCCACCGGTTTAGTCCCGCTTTCCAATGTTAATTATTACCGTCTTTATTATCCGTGATTTTTATTTTGTCGTGCTTTGAGGCACGTTTAAGAATCTCCTATTACCAAAACGGAATGTGTACGCAAACAAACGCCGCATCACCATGGTACGATTTTTGGTACGATTTTCGGTTTTGTGGATTTATTTTCCTGCTGCAAAGGTATAAACTTTGCGCGTTTTTAAAAAATTATATTACAATTATTTTTACAAGATGGTATTATTACGCAATTTTTTGGAACAAACGAAAAACTTAATTGTAAAAAAACACTCAAAAAAATGTACGATATTTGCAAATCAGTTTCACAAAGAGAGAAACTTTGCCGTATTTGTACGTTTTCTGCCTTTTTTTCGATGAAATCGCAAAATATATGCGTTTTATAACAAAACATTATATATTTATAACATTTTTCTAATAAAAAGTGGCTTATCCTTGCGTAATCGGGAAAAAAATATTATCTTTGTCGAGTACTTGAGGTAACAAGATCAATTATTCAAATAACAATAACCTAAAAATGACAAAAAAAGCATTTATTGGAGCACTGCTTCTCTCTTCATGCCTTGGCTTGAGTGCGAAGTCAGTAAAGGCACCTTCTGGTGGTAAGGTGATTAGTGACAATCTTATCGGTATCTTCTTTGAGGATATCAGTTTCTCTGCTGATGGCGGTCTTTATGCCGACCTCGTTCAGAATGGCAGTTTCGAATACAGTCCTGCACAGCGTGACGGTTGGGGACCTGGTACTAATTGGAAGTTCATACGCCCTGGACATTCTGCCGGTTTCATCGAGCCTCGCATGGATAATACCATCCATCCTAACAACCCAACCTACATGCGAATCTATGCTGAGCGCATAGGCCATTACTATGATTTCGACGGTTGGACAGGTGTTGGTATGCAGAACGAGGGTTTCTTCGGAATGAACATCAAGTCTGGTGCTAAGTACAACTTCTCTGTTTTCTTCCGTAGCGTTGAAGGCAATGCCAAGAAGGTAAGGATCGTTCTCGCAAGCAAGGACAACAAGATTCTCGCTGAGACAGAGATCAACACAAAGGGTTCTGGCTGGCAGAAATATAGTGCTGAGCTTACCGCAAATGCAGATTGCAAGGAGGCAAATCTCCAGATTCTCCTTCTCGACAAGGGTAATCTCGATGTAGATATGGTTTCTCTCATGCCACAGGATACTTATCATGGTCATGGTCTTCGTAAGGATCTTGCCGAGGCTCTTGAGGCTCTCCACCCACAGTTCATGCGCTTCCCTGGCGGTTGTGTAGTTCACGGTGGTGGTGACGGCTTCTGGGACACATATCATTGGAAGAACTCTGTAGGTCCAAAGGAGCAGCGTAAGGCTATCAAGAACACATGGGGTTATCTCCAGTCAATGGGCTTGGGTTACTTTGAGTATTTCCAGCTCTGTGAGGATATGAAGATGGAGCCTGTGCCAATCCTTCCTTGTGGCGTTAGCTGTCAGGGTGTAAACGGTGGTTGGAGCATGAAGACTCAGGCTCAGGAGCCTTGGCCAATGGATGATATTGACCGTTGGGCACAGGATGCTCTCGACCTTATTGAGTGGGCAAACGGCGATGCTTCTACAAAGTGGGGTAAGGTTCGTGCAGATGCAGGACACCCAGAACCATTTAACCTCAAGTATATCGGTATAGGTAATGAGGAAAAGATCACTCCTGAGTTCAAGGAGCGTTTCAAGTATATCTACGATAAGATTCGCAAGGCTTATCCAAACATCATCATCATAGGTACAGCAGGTCCTGGTTCACACAAGGGTAACCCTGACTATGAGAACTCTTGGAAGTTCGCTGAGGAGATTGGTCTTGACATTATTGACGAGCACTACTATGACTCACGTCAGATGTTCCTCCAGAGCCGTCAGTATGACTCTTACCCTCGCAACCGCAAGACTAAGGTATATCTTGGCGAGTACTCTGTTCAGGAAAGATCACACAACAATCAGCTTGGCGATGCTCTTGCTGAGGCTCTCTATCTTCTCCACGTTGAGAGAAACGGTGATATTGTCTGCATGACATCTTACGCTCCTCTCTTCGCTTACAAGAACAACACCAACTGGAACCCTGACCTTATCTACTTTGATAACGAGAAACCATTCTTCACATGCAGCTACTACGTTCAAAAGATGTTCGGTGAGTCTGCTGGTAAGTACTTCTATGGCAACTGCGTTAAGTTCGACAAGGGTGATAATAGCCTCATTGGCCAGTCAGTTATCCTCAACGCTGACAAGGGCGAGGTTTATGTAAAGGTATGTAACTGCGGTATCTTCCCTCGCAAGGCAACTATTGACCTCAGCCGTTTCGGCAACTTTGACGCTACAGCTGAGCGTACTGTCCTCTCTGGCAATCCAGATTTCGAGAACAACTACGACAGACAGCTCGTAAAGCCTAAGACAGACAATATTAGTGTTCAGAAGAAGATGACAATCGAAGTTCCTGCTAATAGCTTTACTATGATTAAGGTAACTCTGAAGTAAATATCTCTTCTACACAAAACAGAAAAATCCCATTTGCTCACATCGGGCAAATGGGATTTTTCTTTGTAGGTGGGAAATTTCTTAGTGTTCCTTTGCAAAGCAGATTCAGGTCCGTTATAGGTCCGTTTCAAATCCGCTATAAATCCGTTCTGACTCCTAACCAAACTCGATAAAGCTCTTATCCAGAATGGGACTTTATGGGACCTTCATCGAGTTTGGTCCCTTGGAATAGCGGAGGATGTTGGTATTTACTTCTCCTTTATAGCGGCAATAACCCTATCCATATCCGAGAGATCGTATCTCTGATCAACTGTTATGGTCAGTATTCTGTCTTCCTCTTCCCATATCAGTCGGGCATAGATGCCTTTCTTCGCCAATTTCTTTTGCATTTCCGATATATTACCTACGCGGAATGGAAAGAATAGGGGAGCGGTTGTCAAACGGCTGATATCGGCGATTAATTCTATATTATCTGCATCTTTCAAACCTTCGTAAAGACGCTTGTAATTCTCTATCCTTATTCTTTGCTGAATCTCAGCATCCTCAAAGGCAAGAATATCCTTTGAGACAGATGCCATAGCGTGCGGAGTAATAGGTCTTGTCATGAGGCGTTCAACCTCATGTGAAAGGCGTATTGATTCTTCCTTAATAACAGTATCACCTGTTTGGAAATACTCGCCTCTCAGCCTCATTGCCTTTGTCTGAAGAGATACGATCTCATCGTTTTCAGCGCAAGAAATCCCCATTTCATCGGAGGTTTCAAGAAAAGCGCCATCAGGAATGGCGAACCATTTTCTTATACTTCCAACATAATATTTTATGAAAGGCAGACGCATAGTAGAGAAAAGACATTGTGTAAGGTCGAGGATTATCTCGCATCCGCTTTCGTGCATTTCTCTCAACATCTCCTGCTCTTGTCTTGTAAGATCCATACCAAAATATGGATGAATGACAATAAGATTAGGATGATGCGCATAGAATATCTCCTTTGCCTTTGGGATATCTATTGTCAAATCTTTACAAACCGGATAGAATTGATAGTCATATCCAAGTTGCAGGAATGGAGCAATAACCGTATCACAGGTATATTTAGGAAGCATCACTTTTTTACCGTTTGCCATTTCTTTCTTGGCAATAAGATATATAGCCTCTCGACAGAAAGAGAATAACTTTCTGCCACTCAACATGTTATTGTGAGTACCACTTCCTTGACATTTGTCGTAAAGTGGAAAGATGCTTCCTATTTCTTTCATACCTTATTCTGTTATTACCCGAAGATGGGCAGACATATTATCTATAGTCTCAAGCATTTCCTGTTGGTTATCGAACTTCGCAAACACCACAGCAACGGTATCATTACCGTTATGCGTTAGCTGGATTTCATCACCAATATTCATCAGATGAGTAATATTGATAACCTTATTGCGGAAATACTCCGACATCCACAACTCCTTATAACGTCCGTTCTCATTGGCGTATGGACGATAGTACATAACGTATTTCGCATTGTCACAAAGCACTTTATCACGTTTTGGAAGCTTATCGCCTACCGCAGCACGAATGGTGTATGTGTTCTCATTAAAACCTGTTGCCGCCTGCTCAAGATACGGAATATTACAACCGCCATTCCGAGGTCCGAGGTCAAGGAAATAAATCTCTCCATCCTTGCCAACAACAAACTCAACGTTGCAAGGGCCGGTTTTCATACCTAACAAAGAGAAAATCCTTTGCAGTTCGTCAACAGCCTTCTGCTTCAACTCCCGACTAAGTTCAGAAGGAAAGCTCAACGATATTGGTACGAGTGATGCCTTTCCCGCAACGTGATGCTGATCACAGAAGCCTGCAAAGATTATCTTACCATTATCAAGGAAGATATCACCATCCAACTGATGCCCTACTTTCTCTATAAACTGTTCAACGATTACTCGTCCGCAGATAGAATATGATAGCGACTCCTTCCAATGCTCTTTAAGTTCTTCCTCGCTTGTTATTGCAAAAACGCCTCTGCTACCTGCTGAATCCACAGGTTTCATTATTGCCTTGCCACCTTCTTTTCCTTTCTTTCGGAAATATATAATAGCCTCATCAAGATTCGTGAAACTATCTGACCAAGGGGCACTAAAACCGTTATCTGTAAGGAACTTACGGAATAAGTCCTTATGAGTAAGCGTGCATACTGCCTTGTATGGATTTCCAGGCAACCCCATTTCCTCTGCCACGTAAGCGGCAACAGGTGCGAGGGTATCAGAACTGTAGGGAACTATACCGTCGATATTCAGTCGTCTTGCCTCACGAAGCACAGCCTCCTTATCCACAATATCCACCTTGCAGTATTCATCAGCCACCTTATGTCCGGGATTATCCTCGTGCAAATCGGCACTAATGACATAATAGCCTTGACGCTTTGCCTCAAGGGTAGCCTCCATCTGCACGATATTGCCACCAAGGACCATAAGTTTTTTACAGCCCCCCTCCTTCTCCCCCGAGGGGGAGAGTTTTTTTGATACCTTTTCTTGCTGTGTGAAATTAATTTTCAATTTTCAATTATTAATTATCAATTTATATAACGCCTCATATTGTCTTGCCACTTTCACACATTCGTGATTGCGCCTTACGTATTCGCGGCTTTTCTCCTTTAATGCATGAAGTTCATCCTTCGGCATGAGAATAAGCCGTTCCAGTTCGGTATAAACGCTTTCGTATGAAGGAGTTACATTGATTATTGCACGACAGTCGTATTCACCCATCATCTCATAGTTCACAGCCTCACCACCGCTTATGCACACAATTCCCTTCGACAAAGCCAAGAGGGCATTCATTCCAGGGCCGTATGAATATACCTGATCAAGCATCACGTCAGAGTTGTCCATCATGTGCTGATATTCCGCAAAAGGAATGTTGGATGCAAGCTTTAGCTCCATTTTATCGGGATATTTCTTCAGAAGGTCATTCGCAACCTCCATCATAATATCTGTTCCCTTATATGCCCCGAACTCCTTCTTATAGCCAAGGAAAACGCGAAGCTTGTCGGATGGCGGAGGACACACTGGTTCTGGCATCTTTATCGGGAGAGGAATGAAATGGTTCTTCTCACGAATAGGAATTCCGTTCTTGTCCTTGTCGGTTACAAGGTCGTAGGGTGCCCAATATTCATAGATAACCGAAACAACGGCATCACACCAATATGCAACTTCCCTTGAGAGCTTCTCCTTTGCTGTCCCAACGCACTCGTTATACGCCCGCTCTCCAAACTCTGTTGAGCGAGGCTTCTCCCCAAGATTATAGTCGGAATAAGCAAGGGGTTTGAAATGCTTGTGGTTATAGCAATAGTAATAGTCGTCGCCCATTGCGCAAAGCACTAATCCCTTGTTATGTTTCCTGAGGAAATTGAAGATAGGTATAACCCTCTCTGCCTTCAGATGCAGAAAATGAGGGTTTACGAGTTGTATGATATCATATCCGCAAAGTTTAGGCAGAGCCTTCAGCAAACGGAACAAATATGAAATACCACCCCACATGCCAAACGACCTTCCAAGGTCTATGTCACGATTGTAGTTGCTCCAGCCATGCCCACCATTAGCCGTAGTCACCTCGTGGCCGAGGGCTCTCAAGCCCTCGGCCAGATTATTGTGAACATTGCTGAATTCTCCTAAGAGTAGTATTTTCATATATTTATAAGCCTTACAAAAGGCTTTCTAAAATTTATATCTTACACCAATACTTGCAATACCCTGTTCTCCAATACCCAGTTCGGCAAAACCGCGCAGATAAGGACTACCAGCCTCTATACCGAGAAAAGTAGCCTGAAAGTTGAGGTCATATTCTGCAGAGAATTTATGTGTAGAACCATCTGTATATGTATCTGTCGTTGAAGATTTTGACACACCAAGTGCAGCCTTTGAATACATTCCGAAATTCTTCTTGCGAATATAGTCAAACTTAACAGCAGGCATAAAGGTGTAGTAATTGGTCTCTTTCTTGTCATCTCCCGTGATATAATCATATTTAATATAATCAGCCTTCCACTTTCCGTATGCAAATACACAACCAATGCTAAGCCATTCCTTGGCATGATAGAAATACTCGGCAGAGAAAGAGCCTGAGTAAGTCTCATTTTCATAATCTACATTATTATGAAATATTTTTGAGTTAGGAAGCACACCATATCTAATGGCCACTTCGTGCTTAGTATCGTCGTAACCTGTCTGTGCACCAACATTTGAAGCTATCATCATAGCTGCAGCTGCCAATAAAAATGTTTTCTTCATAATTGTTTTTAATTGATTAGTTTTATGTCATTAAGTTTTTTAGAACTTATATCTTAAACCGGCACATACGATACCCTGCTCACCAAAACCCAGTTCGGCAAAAGCACGCATATAAGGACTTCCAGCCTCAACACCTATTAATGACAACTGCCAGTTGAAGAGCAAAGCTTTCTCGCTGTAGTCTTCTGAACCGTCATCATAATCTATAGATTCTGTTCGATAAGTTACACCGAGGCCTGCCTTTGAATACAAACCGAAATTCTTCTTGCGAACAAAGTTGAATTTTACGGTAGGCAACAGCGTATAGTAGTTGTAAGATCTTTTTGCTACTCTATCATCATAACTAATATGCTTTGATGAAGATATATCGTATAACTCCTGTTTGTGTTTCCCATAGACAAAGATACTGCCTATTCCCAACCACTTATTGATATGATAGAAATACTCGGCAGAAATTGGCTCCATATATTTTTCGTTCTCGCATCTGTAACCAGAAAGAACGGTAAAACCGGTCTCGAAGTCGTCTATCCATTGCGAGTTAGCTTCTATACCAAGGGCAATAGACACCTCATGTTTGGTATCCTCATAACCCTCTTGAGCATTCACATTAACAGCCATTATCAAGGCTATTGCCATAGAGATGATTTTTTTCATTTTTTCTTATTATTTTAGTAATATTCTGTGTACAAGAAACGTGTGTAGTATCTCGCATGCAAAGGTACGCATTTTTTTCGGAAATACAATAAAAATCATTAGCTTTTACCAAAAGCTTCCTATTTTTATAGATACTTCCCACTAATCCTATCCTTTGTTGTGAGCCGTCAACTCTATCTGGTCGTAAGAAGGATAAGTGACCACTTTAATCAGCGAAACACAATATTAAAAACACGTGAGTTCGACGAATTCAAGACTGCGAGGGCTGAAAGCCCGACACCTAATAGGGCAGTCCGTAAGGGCTGTTATTCTATAGATGCGTGATTAAATGAGCGCTGTAAGTGCGACACCTGAAGACTTTAGGTGTCGGTCCTTCAGACCTCATACCCCCTATATCGACAAATATGACAGCCCTAACGGACTGCCCTATTAGGTATCGCTCCTTCAGAGCTCTTTCAACCGCATGATATTCAATGATATACGAATAGAGGAATTCATCGAACTCACGTTAAAAACGAAAAAAAAAGAATTTTCATACTACTCGTCAACTCGTCACCCATGGCGTTGTAATGGTTTGAGCGCCAGAGAGTTGTAGCGGTGATTCATTTCAAAGCACTCGTCACCTACTCGTCACCTTCAAGTGGTTTATCATCTTGATATAGAATGAATTACAGAGATAATTCACTCGTCACCCTAAAAACGGTGGTGAATGGGTGATGAGTGAAATAGTTATATAAATACCACATAGTCAATGAGATACTGAGATTTGGGTGATGAGTGGGTGACGAGTGCTTTGAAATGAATCACCGTTGTAACACAAAGAGTCACAATAGCTTACAGCGCTGAGGGTGACGAGTTGACGAGTGGTATGAAAATTCTTTTTTTCTAATTCATTCGTCTCGCCTCTATCTCAGGTCCGTTCTACCTCCGTTCCACCTCCGTTGTAAATCCGCTTCAAATCCCTTCCGGAACTATAGGATCAGCGAAGGAAGAGCGAAGGATCAACGGAGGAAGAACGGACTTAAAGCAAAGGAAAATCCCCTTATCTCAGAACTAAACCAAAGCATCCAAAGGTAGAGAAGAGGCTGAATAAACTCTATGCCTACTTGCTTTCTGTAAGAATATGGTGAAAATGATATGGAAAAAGGTTAAACTTTTTTATCCTTTTTTCTTGGTGAAATATTATTTTTTGTTTATCTTTGCATGCGAAAAAATATTACTACACTAAATGAAAAAAGTGTAAAACAATTAAACCATAAAACTAAAACTTATAAAACTAATCATGAAACGATTTTTTTTTACAATGGCGCTGAGTCTGTGTGCCATAGTGTGCTTGTTCGCACAACAGACATTTGTTATTGACGGTAGTGTGGATCCTGAGATTACAGATTCATGTTACAATGTCTATATTAGTGATGATTATTTCCATATCGATGAGAGTAAAGTTGATATGTGTGTGCCTGTTGTAGATAAGAAATTCCGCATAGAGATACCGTGTGACAAGGTGAAAGCTGCCAGAATTCGCTGTATCTTTCCGGGTGGTGAGGTATGCTCTGCTTGTATAGATTTCTTTGTTGTTCCGGGTGAGACCTATTCTTTTGAAGTGCATAATGGGCATTTCGGGGGGCAGCCAACAAGGAAATATATGCAAAATATAGAGAGAGGTGTTGTTGCAGCGAGAACGGCCAATCCGTCTCTTGTTACTCCTCATACCCCAAAGTTCAAGGGCAAGAAGTGGCAGACAGTTACCCAAGATGCACAAAATCCTTTAATATATGTCAAGGATGTGATATTCGGAAAAGACGAGACCGTACTACATATAATGAGCGATTTTTATCTAAGTAACATCTTTATAGGTAAAGAAGTGCACATAGAGGATGAACATGGAAACAAGTATGAGATTGTACGTGCGGAGATAGCTAATCTGGATGATAACTGTACTCCGGAGATGCGCGTATATGGTGGATATCTTGTGTTCAAGCCTGTGGCAGAAGGTACTAAATGTATTAATTTCTTCGTTGGAAGCTCCGAAAAGCCGACAATAGCAAATATAAAGGAAAATGCGAAGAAGCAGAAGCCTAATTTCAAACTCAATGTGAATGTTTCGCCTGATATAACGGACAATGGCTATCTTATATATATGTATGATAAGAAAGAAAGGTATTATACATTGCAGTCGGAAATTGCAGTAAAGGACAAAAAGGCTTCATACAATATGTGTCTTGATGAAAAACGTCTGGCTCAACTCTTTGCAACATTCCCTGACGGCTCTATATGCCAGTACTGCATGCGTTTTCCATTTGTTCCTGGGGAAGAGTGTGAACTTACGGTAAAGAATGGCTGTTTCTATCTTTCGGGTTCTGAATTCTACAGACAATGGGGAGAAGCCGATTTGTATATAGAGAACCTCAAGGGAGACCAGCGAAAGGAACTTGCTACCAAATACTTCAAGGAACATAATACGGAGAAGGGATGTATTAGTTTTTATGAAACTAATGGAATACTACCTCTTGACAGTATAGTTAATATGCTTCCGGAGTCAATTATCGTCAGCGAGTTTGGCATACAGCTATTGGAAAAAGCTCATGAGAAAGAAGCACAACGTCGTTACTATGAGGAGAAGGAAAGGAAGGCAAAGGAGAAGCAGAAGAATACACAGCCGGGAATGAAGTTCGTGGATTTTTCTGTTGAATATGATGGTAAGGTGCAGCGTCTTTCCGACTATGTTGGTAAGGGTAAGTATGTTCTTGTGGATTTCTGGGCAAGCTGGTGTGGTCCTTGTCGAGAGGAAATACCAAATATCAAGAAAGTATGGGAGAAGTACAAAGGTGTTAAGTTCGAGGTGCTTGGCGTAGCCTCAATGGACAAACCGAAAGATACTTTCATGGCTGTAGAACAGTTGGGTATAGAATATCCGCAGATTATTAATGCTCGTGAGGAAGTGCTTGATGCCTATGGTATTATGGGTATTCCTACGATAATACTTTTTGGCCCTGACGGTACTATCATAGATCGTGACCTTAGAGGTCCTGCCATTATGGAGGCTGTTAGGAAGTGTATGGAAAAGGATAGTTCATCAAAATGATGAACTATCTTTTTGTTTCCTGCAAGAGTAATATAGATAATAGATAAACGAGTAGTGTTATCGGCAACTGAACAGTCGGCACATATTTTTCACACCTAAGATTCGCATAAGGAGAATCTTCGTGAAATCCTTCTTGTTTTGCGCATAACGCAGAGGGATAGGGTTCTTCTTCAATATAGGCTCCTTAGGTGTGCTTTTGGCAAAGCGATAGGCATCTATCTGGAAGTTGAGCATGGTGAGATATAGTCGTCGGGAGACTTTTGAATAGATATCAATACCCAACTGCTCAACAGCATACAGATGGGAAGAAAGCAGTTCGTCGGCATATTTCAAAGACCCTGAGATGCTTTCTCCGTTGAAATAATACAGATACATTCCTGTATTTATGGTGGCATAGTTGCGTGCTTTCTTCAATAACTGGGAAATCAGTCGGATATCCTCACCTAAAGTAATTGATTCTGAATATCTTGACCCATCAAACAAAGAACGGCGGAACACCTTGTTGCAGCTATAGCAATGAGCATATAGCTTGTTGTCAAGCCATAGGTTTTGCTTTCCCCTTATGTCGTGAATATCAAAAGTGTCATTCTCAAAGGTTAGTTTCCTTTCCTTAGGACTTCCGATATAGAGATGTGCAGGATATTCGAGAATGTCAATATCCTGATGCTCTGTAAGATAATTTATGATAGGAAGGAAAGTGTTCTCGGCAATAGCATCATCACTATCTATGAAGGTTATGTATGTGCCTTGAGCTATATCGAGAGCCATGTTACGGGCACTTCCCGGACCTCCGTTCTGCTTATGAATCACACGAATATGATTATCCCTCAATGCCCATTTGTCACACATTTCGCCACTCTTGTCGGGCGAACCGTCATCAACGAGAATAATCTCCATATCATCAACCTTCTGCATCAGAATACTCTCTATGCAGCGGTCAAGGTATTTCTCGGTCTTATAAACTGGTATGATAATAGATAACATCATCGATTCCTGATTTCGTCAAAAAATTCTATCCACTTATTCATTATCTCCTCCGGCTTATAGCGCTGTGACGCTTCCAGAGCTGCTATGCCCATCTGTTGTCTCTTGTCAGGATTTTCGATAAGATAGCAGATAGCATCTGCCATAGCCTTGTTGTGATTGTAAGGAATGAGACAGCCAGTTACGCCATCCTCTATGATATGTCGAGGACCATAGTCGCAATCAAGACTTACAATAGGCAATCCGCAGGCCTGTGCCTCGATAAGCACGATGCCAAGTCCCTCAAAACGGGATGTCATAAGATATATCGAACTATTGATATAATATGGAAGGACGTCGTTCGTAGCTTCGTGCAAGGTTACGCTTGACGAAAGATTCAAGCGTTCTATCTTCTGTAGAAGTGCTTCTCTTTCAGGACCTTCACCTACTATATCCAGATGCCAGTCAGGATGCTTTTCTGATACGAGTTTCCATATATCGAGAAGTCGGGAGAAATCCTTCACATCAACCAGCCGCCCTACGCTTAAACAATGTCTTGACGAGCAGTCAGAAGGCTTTTCAACATGAAGAGACGTGAAATTCGGTATAAGAACAACACGCTTTGCATGAGGATAGTCATTGGCATCCTGCTGTGTAAGTGCGACGACAGCATCCACACGTCTTTCCATAAGAGAGACAATCCATTGGTGCTTCATCGTCGTACGAGCCCTATGAGCCTCGTATATGCTCCTGCCTTTCCATCCGCTGAAAGCGGCGAGGAAAGCACCCATAACCCATGTATATACTGTTATGTCTGGATTTAGCTTGCGAATAGTCTTGCGAAAAGAGAAAAGGGCTCTGAGCTTATGCTGGAATGGAATATCCATTCTTTCAACTCTCACTCTATCATCCAACGGATATGCCAAGGGACTTTCGTCATGCCATAGTAGCAGAAGAACAACCTCATGGGCAGTATGCCTGACGAGATAGTTCATCTTGTCGGTAATGATACGTTCCATACCACCTTTTCCCGACATTTTCTCTATGACGTAAACAATGCGCATAATTAGTCCCCTTCCGTCTCCCCCGAGAGGGAGAGATTTTTATATAGCTTTTATCGCTATAAGGATTTTTAATTATTAATTATTAATTGTTAATTAGAATATCTCTCCTGCCTGAGCCTTACGAATTATAAGTTTCATAAGGTCGCGAGGATATCTGATAATATAATAGAGTAATGTATGGATGCTGTAACCGCAACTTCGCATTTCCTTCCAGCATCTGTAGGCAGAGCGTAAGCGCAGATGGCACACAGATGACATCATAGGACGTAGCATACGACTATGATAGCGTTTTATGCCATACTGAGCAAGTAGCAGATTTGACTTTGCCGTCTCGCGGGTATAGTCAAGCATCCTGTCCTCTGCCTTTTTGCTCTTGGCTGTACTGTCAGAATGATTACAAACGCAATAGCATTTATCGGTATATACCTTTATCTTCTTTGCAAAGATACCCACCTGAGTGGAAAAATATATATCGTTAAGGATTTTAGACTCATTGAATCTGATAGCGTGTTCCCTAATAAACGACATACTGACGGCTTTGCACCAAGGCTCGGTGAAATGGAAACGCAGATGCCTCTCCTGCCATACTGAATCAGAAGAACGCATTATTCTGTTAAGATGATTGGCACGCCAAGAAGGCTTGCCACTTTCCATAGCTATAGAGTCAGCATTAAAATAGATGACATCGGCGGTTTCTTCCTTTATGGAATCAAGAAAGTCATTAAAACAAGGATGGAAATAATCATCGCTATCGGCAAAAATGACATAGTTTCCCTCTGCCTGAGAAAGTCCCTGATTGCGTGCCCATCCAGCTCCGCGTCCTTCTTCATCATGAATGACAATAATCTGGAGATCATCACGCTTTGGAACAGATGCTACACATCTGTCCAACTGCCATTGCGGACCTTTATGGGGGATTATGACGGAGAAACGGCCCCCCTCCGTCTCCCCTGAGGGGGAGGGATTGATATAGCTAGTGGGCATGTTAATTGTTAATTATTAATTGTTTAGGGCTTACCTAACTACACTTATCTTCGTGACAATACCGCTTTCTCCTTCTGCAGTAGCCACATTAACCATATAAACACCAGAGGCCACCTTCTTGCCTTTCATATCACAACCGTTCCAACGGTATGAACCACCGGTACTCGTACCTTCACTCACCAGTTGTCCGGATGTTGCAAGGATCTTTACCTGTGCTCCCTCGGTAAGACCAGTAACGGTAATATCACCGGTAAAGTCGGGCGTCACAGGGTTTGGATAGGCATACACGTTATCATCCGTAAGATCACCATACGTCTTTGTAACATCACTCTGATATGAACAAAGTCCGTTGAGTGTCGCAAAATACACCATTCCTGTATTATCATCGATAGCAATACTCCTTACATCATTATCTGGAAGAGGAGAGTTATCCATGGTGAAATGAGCCAGCTGCGTATTGTTGTCGCTACTGATAAGATATACGCCATTGCTTGTAGCAAACCATTTGCGATTTGCCCTGTCAATCTTTATATCGCAGATAAAATCATTGCTCAGAAGATAGTCAGCAAGATTGGTACCGTCATTTCGTGGAACCTTATGCTGGGTAGGTCTTACGTTTGTGTTCTCTCCATCAACAGAGAGCATAGCATTCACATCATCAGGAGTGATATAGAAGCATCCAGTCTCACTACCTACCCATATATTTTTCCCCCTGTCTTCTGTGATGGCGAAGATATTCTTCTTCTCCAATATCACAGTACCATCGGTATTGGTAAATGAGGAAACCACGCGCATAGCATCCGACTTGATATCGTAGAAACCGAATAAAGGAGCCTTCCAACTATCGTTCACAAACCACAGCAGCCCTCTTGAATCAAAGAAAAGACTCTTAAGACGATACGAGTCGTCCTTTGAGAGATTCTTCTGATTAAAGGATTTCCATTCTCCAGTTGAAGTGAGGCACAATATATTGTCGTTTCCCATATTGAACATCCACAGATTGCCGGAAGCATCATATCTGGTACCTGAAATAACAGAATAATTTACTTTATTGATGACAGAGAGAATAGGATCGTCGGTATTCATGTCATAGTAGGCAACCATTTTCCTATCCTTGTATTCGTATAATCCCGACTTAGCCGCTACCATTATATGATTCTTGTCTTTCGGGTCAACACTTATCTGGGTTTGTGCTATGCAGTTCTTCCCTTTGTCTATTGAATAAGAATTGTCATAGCAATACCATGTATCGGAATCTATTGCATATTCTTGAACAAATCCCGGGGTGGAAGTATCAAAAGAAACATAATCGAATCTGCCTCGCACAGAAAGAATCCTTCCATTGTCATAGATGATGTAGTTATGCTCGTTGTACTCTGGGCCGTCAGGCTTTACTCCGGTAGATACTGCCTGATATGTATCTCCCTCCTTCTGATATTTTGTCAGTTTACTGTCAGAATCTGTTGCCCAATAGCATTTATTCGTAGAATCATAGATATATTTCTCCTTATTCTGCTTCTTGTAATCACCAGCGGAAGTCCACTCGTTCTTATTCAGGAGATTAGCCGTAAGCTGACATTTCATCAATCCCTTGCTTTCTGAGGCTGCATAGAGGCTGTTTCCAGATATATAGCAGTAGTTAACCTTATATCCAAGATTATAGCTATCGGCAATAGTCGCATCCTTTGCATTCACCTTGACTATGCCGAAACCCGTAGCAAGATATGCATACTGACCGTCAACATAGATAGAGTTAATGGTTTTGTCATCGGTGGTTTGCTTGTCGGCAAGCGCACTTATATTCTCCACGTCACCATTAAGCGACAGGAGGTCTATCGTATAGTCAGAATATGTGATTACGAGTTTCTTGACCGCATTCACCCAGGCAATATTCTGGATATTGCATCCGTTAAGAACATCGTTGTTGGAATATGTCCGTAGTGAACCGTCGTTTACATTATAAGAATAAAGGCTTTTTGAAGCAAGCACGAAGACGTTTTTTCCCGTAGGAACGATATCTGAGGCATCGCTGTATGAAGGATATACCTTCCATGTGCCTATGGCATCACCCCAGACATAAGGAAACGAGAAAATGGAGAATAATATAAGAAGATATTGCTTCAATTTATCTGCTTTTTATTTTCAATTTGGTAAACAAAGGCTTCAATGTCGCCTTCTTGACCGCAAACGGATTAGATTCGCTTATTCCACCTTCGGCAATCTGTTCCTCAACACGCTTGTTTGCCTCTTTCCTGAAACTGTCTTTCCACCATCCCCACTTGTTGAAGTACATTATGATGTTCGTAACATGAATCCAGAAAAGACGGAAACTGCTATGTGAACCTCTGCTGAACTTATGATATACAGGAATAAGAGGATAGTAGAGTGTCTTGTATTTTTCGTGCAGTCTTCGCGTAACGTCTATATCCTCTGCATACATAAAGAGATTCTCATCAAACAGATTGACAGACTGCAACGCACTCAATCTGAAGAACATGAAGCATCCAGAGAGGTAAGGAACGTTAAGCACCATCTCAAAGTTAGAATAGAAGAGCTCATAGCGTGCGTTTCTTCTCGCTATCATAAAGTGAGGCAGACAGAATCTTCCGAAGATATCTATAGGTGTTGGCAGCAGTTTTGCAAGACGCTGAATCTGACCGTTTGGATAAAGAACCTTTGGCATCATCTGTGCTACATCATCATGTAAATCCATATATCGCTTAAGCTCTGGTATGACACGAGGACCGAACCAAATATCTGGATTCACAACAAGGTGATACTTACTGCCAAGCGTTATAGCCTTGCGAATAGCAAAGTTATGTCCACCACCATACCCGTTATTCTCATGACGGAAATAAAGCAGGTGGAACCCCATCTCTACCTTCCTGCGAAGCTGTGGCTCTCCTGTCAGCACTCGGTTACTGAATTCCATCAGCTCACGCTCAAGATCAGGCATTATGTCTGCCGAATGGTCTATGATATAGACAACATCCACCGGTGATGCAAAGAGACTTCGCAACACTGGCTCTATGTCAAGCAGATGGTGATTGTATGTTACTACCGATGCTGTTATCATGTATAAATTTGGATATAATGTGGCTATTTTATATACTATATAACGATATGCTTTGGCGATTATTGCTTTTCTACCCCATAAGAATGGTCTTTTTATACTAAAATATCGTAATATTTCCAGTATGTTTGGAGGTTTCAGATATTTTTACTACCTTTGCCCATAATTTGAGTTTAGTATTAAACTCTATATCCTAAACCCTAAACTCTAAACAAAACAATAGAAACATGAAATATGCAATAATACTCGCTGGAGGTAAAGGACGAAGACTATGGCCTGTGAGCCGCAAGAACCTTCCGAAGCAATTCATAGACTTCTTCGGCTGTGGAAAAACTCTTCTCCAGCAGACTTACGAAAGAATGCAGAAGATAATGCCGAAAGAGAATATCCTTGTGGTCTCTCATACCGCATTCGAAGACATTCTACACGAACAGCTTCCTGAACTGCCTCACGATAATCTCATTCTTGAGCCTATCAACAGAAATACGGCACCTGCCACCCTCATAGCTCTGCGTTCTGGCATTATCCCTGATGATGGGGATGTAATCATAGTTCCTGCCGATCAGGTTGTAATGAATGAAGATAAGTTCAAGGATGCTATCAACAACGCAACCGACTATATCGACTGTTTTGACCATGTACTCACCATGGGTGTCAAGCCTACAAGACCTGAACCCGGATACGGATACCTTCAGATGGGCGAACTTGTTTCTCCTACACCTGAACATCCAAATCCTACCACACATCACGTGAAGTCTTTCACCGAGAAACCTGAGCGTGACTTTGCCCGTATGTTTATGGATAGTGGTGAATTCCTATGGAATACCGGCATCTATATGGCAAAGGCAAATTATATCACCAAACAGCTCACTACCATCATGGGAGTTGATGAGGATATGGACTATTCCATGAGCCCTAACCTGTCTATCGACATGGCTATCCTTGAGAAGATGCCCGAGAAGGTTGTTATGGAATGCTCTTTCGGCTGGGCTGACATTGGTGCATGGCATGGTATATATGAGGCCTTCTGCAATGCTGATGTTGATAATGTCCTTGTCAATAAGAAATCATGTCTAAGGACCGAGAATTCCACTCATAACGTCATATCCTTACCTGATGGAAAACTTGCTGTCATCAGCGGACTTTCCGGATATATTGTCGCTGAAAAGGACAACGTTTTGCTCATCTGTCAAAAAGAGGATTCTTCAGCTATGGTAAGAAGGCTTCTTGGAAAGATAGAAAATGAGGAAGGAATGGAAGACTATGTCTAATCGAATTAAATTATAATAACTGAAAGTTATTCTTATGTTTTATTTCTTAAATTGTACATTGTAAATGGTAAACCGTAAATTATTCTACTGCGCTTCGGCTTTTCTAAGCGCTTGCATGTTTGTATCATGCAGTTCTGACAAAACCGAGTTTGAAACCCAAAAAGACGGTAAAGCTGTGCTGTCATCAAAAGGTGTTGACTATGAGATGATTCTCGTTGAGGCTGGCACCTTTAAGATTGGTGCTACTGCCGAGATGACAATGGTGACCCCTTCCGAGGAACAGCCTTCACACGATGTGACCATCACAAAGGACTATTATCTCGGCAAGACAGAGGTTACTCAGGAACTATGGGAGTCTGTAATGGGAAGTAATCCTTCTGCAATCAAGGGGGGAAAGAACCTTCCTGTGATAAATGTTAGCTGGGACGACTGTCAGGCATTCGTCAAGAAGCTTAACGAACTGACCGGTAAGCAGTTCCGTCTGCCTACTGAGGCAGAATGGGAGTATGCTGCCCGTGGTGCTAAGAAGGGAAAGAGTTTGCAGTTCTGTGGTAGTATATATGTTGATCATGTAGCTTGGTATAAGAGCAATTCACGTGGTACTCTCAATCCTGTAGGTGCAATGGATAAGAATGAGATGGGTTTCTATGATATGGGAGGTAATGTCTGGGAATGGTGTCAGGACGGACATTTCACATATCCTGCAGAGGCTCAGAAAGATCCATGTCCAGAAGCTGACTCTACCCGTACATACGTAATCCGTGGTGGTGGCTGGAATTCTGGTCAGAGCGATTGCCGTTACACATCACGTTCTTCATCTAGTGCAACAAGCAATAATGCAGACCGCGGTTTCAGATTGGCAATAACGAAGTGAAACCCACAATAGAATATATAGAGAATAAGTTTAGGGAGTTTAATCATCTCGTTTTTGATGATAAACTCCCTATTCTTCCCATTCAACTAAGCAATGCCAAGACTTTCCTCGGTATGCTTGTATATAAGAAACGGAGGAAACTGTTTGGCAAACTGGAGCTCTACGATTTCCGCCTCCGTATAAGCATACGGCTTGACTTGCCCGAAAATGAAGTGGAGGACACTATCATCCATGAGATGATACATTATTATATCCATTTCAACGGCATAAAGGACACAAGTGCGCATGGAAAGGTCTTTCGGCAGATGATGAACGACATCAACCTGCGTTTCGGACGGCATATCACGATTACCCATAAGAGCACTCCTGAACAGAAACAGCAACTCGCAGGTTCTCGCAAGCGTTGGCACGTCGTGGCAGTTGTCAGGTTTCACGATGGGCGTTCAGGCATAAAGGTCATTCCACGCATTCGCCAGCGCATAGTCGGTTATCGTAATGGCGTACTTATGAGTAGGGAAATAAAGAGTGTTGATTTCTTCATCACCAACGACCCTTATTTTAACGCCTTTCCGAGTTCCTCTGCCCTCAAGGTCCATATCCTTGATGCCTCGGAATACGAACCGCATTTGCAGAGGCAACTTTCAGAAAAAGTTTTATCAATTAATAATTAACATTTAACATGCCTACAAGCGATAAAAGCTATATAAATACCTCCTCCCCTCGGGGAGGTCGGGAGGGGGCCTACTCCTTCCAACAAAAAGGTGACCACCTCACCATTTTCAAGAACAAGAAGAAGATGCACACCCCGAAGGGTAACATCATCTATACTTATGACGAGGCTCTCGCCAATCGTATTATCAAGGAACTTGAGGCTGAGGCTGACTATACGTCATGCACTTCTATCCTCTGCTATCACTATACCTATTGCGATCTGACGGCAGAATATGACCAGAAGACCGTTGCAGAAGATTTACTGACCTGTCTCGATCATAACGTGGAGTATGACCCATTCATCGCATTCCGTGAGGAAAAGGATATTGAGTCAATGAGCGATGAAGAGGCCGACAAACTGGTAAAGACTTTCAAGCAACAGATGATGGCATTTATCGGTGGTTGCTCTATGTCTCAGCTTGTAGCCATTACCGTCCTCTATTGTGCCTTTGATTCCCTTGCCCTTCCTTATTATATAATAAAGGAAACAATGGGCGAAACCGCTTGTTCCATTGATGATTTCATGGCAAAACTATCTGCCTATTGCAAGAGAGAGGGAATAGACCTCCCAGCTGATATGCCAGCCACAATATCCGCTTTTTGTGAATATTGGAAGTTATAAAAGTAAAGCCATTTCACATCATAGATATGTGAGCAAAAAGATAATATCCCCCTTCCAAAGGGAAAGGAGAAACAGATCTAAAGCATAGAAAATCCCCTTCTCTCAGCACAAAAGACAAAGTGTCTAAAGGCTAAGAGAAGGGGGAGTTTAGAGGGTATACTTTAGAAGCATAAACAGAGAAACCAAGCGCCTTAAGCCTTGATTTCTCTGTAGTGTTGGACCTATAGGGGAGGCCGGAACTTTAACGGGCCTCTATATAAAACAAAAAAGATAGGACACAAGAACTGAAGTCTGCGTTAGACTCTCAATTCAACTATTCACTCTTCACGCGAAGAGGAATATCTACAAAACCATATAATTTACCTTTCGACATAATCATAGTGTCTTTGCAAATATAATCCCAATCATCGATATTTATGGTTGGTTTGTTACTTGGGTTTACGATTAAGAGATATTTATTGTCACTTGTTTTCTCGTAATATCCTTCCAGTTCATAATTACAATCATAATCTATCAGGGAGATTTTGAAAAGATGATAACTGTTGTCTTTTATAAGATCTTGCCTTGTTCGATAATGTTCTTCTCCATATAACACCAAACTGAAACGCTTAGTTTTATACTCTATACTAAGATGTTGAGTTGTCATATTGTTTTGGTCCATAAAACGTCCAATACCACACATGATACTAAATAGGATTGGAATTATTATCACATTAATAAGCAAGGAACTTCCTGCTGATCTATGTTCTTCGAAAAACACGAATACTAATCCGACAAAACCAGACAACATCATTGTCAAAAATGTGACAAATACGAAGGTTAAGTCATAAAAATGATTGATGAAGAAGCAGAATATGCTTACAATAATATCAAAACCAATAATATAGATCCATTTGTTTTCGCTCATTTTTATTTCTAATATAATATTCCATTATTACTTGTGCATAACCTTTACCAAATGCACCACCTATACGATGAGTTGCAAAAATTAAAAACATAGCAGGATGTATATAGGCTAAAGTTTGCTAATTGCATACAAAGATAAGCGAATTTTCTCATACCACCAAATCATATTCTGATTTTCTTGTATTATCACAAACAATAGCTATATTCTTTCTCTCTTGTAACTCCTATAATCCTTCGCATTCTCCGTTGATCCTATAGTTCTGGAGCGGTTTTGAAGCGAAGGCAGAGCGAACCTATAGCGAAGGCAGAACGGAGGCATAAAAGAGCCATGAACTTAACACCTATGATTTGGAAAGATTAGATGAAAACCAGAAACGGTTTATAAAAGACAAGCACCCAACTGTTATCAATCGCTATTGAACAGTGGGTGCAAATACTAACTAACTACTAAATCATTTCTGGTTTAATTACTACTAACCTAACATTTATGAATTTGATGCAAAGGTACTCCATTTAATTTATATATGCAATTTATCTCGTTCCATATATATTCTTTTCTGTGTCAAGGAGAAGAGCCTCGGAATATTTGATACACGAGAAAAACTTTTGTTTACAAGGTTTGGTGTCAACAAGCCAATAATCGTAAGAAAACAGGCAAATCATCCATAGTTAACGCGAATTCAACGAACTTAACTTGTCGAGTTTACAAAAATATTGTCAGTTAAAAACCATTTGCTGCTAATATCCATCAATTATTCGCTGATGCTCATAAAACTAAAGCAAGCTATCGAACTCACGTTTTTTTGATGCTAGTTTTAGCAAAAAAGGTTTTATAGAGTGTCAGGAATACATTTATGTTACACAGAGAAAACTTTATGTTACAAATTACAAGGGGTTATTTCTGGAATTAGTTTAACTTTGCACCCAGAAATTAGAATCGGGTACCACTCTGCGAGTGACAAACCCTATTAAATTTAGGATTAGGCATCGCTCTGTAAGCAAATAACCATAAAACAATTCACTAACGCAAATCAGAGTCGAAACCTCTCTCTTTAGGAATTAACATACACTACTTTTATGCCTCGCGCGAATAACCACGCACGTTGCAGTTAGGAATCAACACGTACAGCCATAAACTGATACGCACTCCCCTATGTGAGCCAAAAGCTTGCAGAAGATAATGTATATTAACCTAACACAGATATTCTAACACGGATTGGAATTATATTTCAATAACCATAAACATAAACTAAAACCAACGAAGGTATGAAATTTAAAAATCTACTTAGTTTAAGTGTAATGCTGTCTTGTGGTTTGGTGACTCAGGCACAGCAAGTCTTTCAAGAGCCTTTTGATGCAGAACAGACAAAAGCAGCATCAGATGTAGCTTTCTATGAGTTTATTAATCAGGAAGAAGGTGATGACTGGAAGATCAGCGACGGCGGATTCAAAGGAAAGGCTCTTTTCCTGAACAATGACGCTGGTACTCCAAATGATAATGCTACATGGCGTCGTGCCGTTAAGTTCCGTAACCTTCCTCTTCAGGAGGGTAAGAGCTATCGTCTTACATATTATCTAAAGGGTAATGCATCAGGCGCAAAGGCAAGAGTATCTTTGATGCAGGGTGTTGAGAATGCTGATATCCCAGTAGGTCCACAGGCTGACATCACAAACATCGGTAGCGACTTTACTAAGTACTCACACGTGTACTATTTCAAGAGCAAGGCTGAGCAGGATGCTGAATACGACAAGCAATGCGCAAGCAAGGAGGCCTATGATGCTTCAAACAAGGATAAGTACTTCGCTACATTCAACATCTATAACCCAGGTGAGTTCTTCCTTGACGAGGTAACTCTTGAAGAGGCTGCTATTGCTGGAGCTTCATATAAAGGTGATGTGATATGCGTAGATCTTGGTCATCCTACAAATGCTTCATCTCTTGCATCACAGACGGCTTCAGGCAACTATCTGCTTGACAATAGCGCAGCTACTGTAACAGTAAATGGCAAGGCTGTAGAGGTTTTGACTGTAGAGCTTCGCAAGGATGGTAAGCTTTATATATTCCTTGTTGATACTGTTAATAGCGGTGAGGTTAAGGTTACATTCAAGAATCCTGATGGTCTTATTAAGTGTACCGATGGCTTTGAACTTACAGAGTTCACAGAGACCGCAGATCCTAACTCTAATTTGTCTGATGATTTAGTTTCTGATGTATATGCAGAGCCAGCTCTTGAGTCTGTAACTCCACTTGACGGTTCATTTGCACTCGAGACAAAGGATCTGAAGACCATAACTATTACTTTCGACAAGAACGTATTTGTTGGCAAAAACGAGATAAAGGATGCTCCAAAGGCAACTCTGTCAACAGGTGCAGCTCTCACATTGAAGACAACAGGCGAGACTTCTAAGACTCTCACATTCGAGTACAATGGTCCTGAGCTTGCAAAGGGTACATACTCAGTAAAAATTGAGAATCTCGTAAGTGAATATAGCGTAGAATGTAATGACATCGTTCTCACATACGAGATTGGTAAGATTAGTCTTGCGAAGACTGAATATACTGAAATTGTAGATAAGACAGTTGCTGACTGTGAGAACGTAGTTCCTCTTGGATGGAAACTATATAACGGTGCTGAAGATATTCGTGAGAATGGAACGGAGTATAGTGGTGGTCCTCGTGGATTCAACTTCACAGGCTCTACAGTTCCTGCTGCAATGTACTTCCGCAGTGGTTTTGGTAACTCCGAAATTGGTTCTGCAGAGATTACTGAGCCTGTAACAATTCCTGCAGGTGATGTAGAATTCCGTGCATACTATGCAGCTTGGAAGAATCCTGGCTTCAAGCTCAAGATTACATTGACTGATGAGGCAGGTAATGAGGTTATTTCCAAGGAAGTTGAGACATTGGCAAATGCTAATGGTAACAGAACACTCAAATTTGACGAATATATTTACCGCTTCAAGTCAAATGGTGGTAAGTATAACTACAAGATTGAGACTGTAGATGCTGGTGTGGATCACGAGGCGCTCTGCGGTGGATTCAAGGTCTTCACATATAAGGAGTCTGCAGGCGATAAGGTAGAGAGCGAGGTTGTCCTCACTGAGACATTTGCTTCTTGTGGTGGTAATATGCCTGCTGAAGGCTCTGGTTGGACTATTTATGAGAACAACAACCCACTTGCTCCAGGTAGCGGTCGTAGCGGAACTTCTGGTATCCTTAACCTCGGTACTGGTGGTATGGCAGCTGCATTCTTCGCTCGTGAGTGTGGTACTAACGATGCTGCAAATATGCGCATCACATACGGTGAGCAAGAAGGTGGTCCTAAGCTCGAATTGAAACAGGGCACATACGAGATCTCATACAAGACCGCAACATGGAATGATGAGGGTGGTAATGCCAACGGTACAAGTAAAGTATTCCTCCAGATCATTGATGCAGCCACTGGCGAACCAGTTCTAACCAAGGAACATGTAAACAGTACTGCTGCCAACTATAAGAATGGTGCTAACAATAATCCAAATGTAGAGGCAGATAAGGTTTCATTCAGCTTCACAACCGACGGCGGTACATACATCCTGAAGGCTTGGGGTACACAGAACACCGTATGGGGTGACGTGAAGATTGAGAAGCCAGGTTCAAAGGCTGCCAAATACTATCAGAACCTTGCAGAGGCTGTTGAATTAGCAAAGCAAGAAGCTACATTAGCTGCTGAAGAGAAGTACAATGGTAAGACAAAGGATGCCCTCAATGGAGCTATTGCAAAGTATGGTGTAGATGATCCAAAGATGCACACCGATAAGGAATTCGATGCTGCTGTTAAGGAACTTGAGGCTCTTGTAAAGCAGTCTAAAGGTCGTCGTGCTAACATCGATAAGTATCCAACAAGCCTTGAGGCATTGGAGAAGGCTGTAGCAGATGCTAAGGAGACAAAGTTTGCTGGTATCTCTGAGGTTGCTGATGCTGAAAAGTATTACAACGACAACAAGGATGTTGACTACGTTAAGCTTGACGATGCAGATCTTAAAAAGGCAGTTGAAGCTCTCGACAACAAGGCAAACCTTACATCTAACATGGTTAAGACTTGCTTGCCACTCGTTACAAAGCAGATTACAGACCTTGCTGCTGCAATCGTAGCACTTGACGAAGAGTCTGCAAACAATGAGACTGTTATTGCTGCAGGTAATGCAATTTCTGACGATCAGAGTTTGGTTGCAAAGTTGAAGTATATCTACACATCTAAGCTCTACAAGAAGATAGCTACAGAGAATCCATTCAAGTCAAAGGATGCTGATACTGGCGATGAGGTTGACGTAACAATCCCTGCTTCATTCCTTATCCAGAATGCTAACTTCTATAGCACAGGTACCGTTAATAACGGTGATGTAGCTGCTAAGGAAACAGACTTCCCTGGTTGGACTATCGAGAAGACAACAGGTAACATCTCCGCTGTTTGGGGAACCGCACAGTGGTGTGGTGAGCCTGCTTCTGCTACTAAGCCAGTTGTTGATGCTGCTGTTAAGTCACCTTGGGGTACAAGTGAGTATGATGCTAAGCAGCTTATTGAGGATATTCCTGTAGCTAAGTACGAAGTTTCTATCATTGTTGGTGAAGATGGCGGTGGTGAGCCACGTAAGGAGTCTTATGCTTATATCGGTGAAGGTGAAGCTCAGATCAAGAATGTCTATCAAGGTGGTGTAGATGAGGAGGGCAACCTTACCGGTTCTTACTCTCGTGATGAACCTAAACCAAGAACATTCACTGACGTAACAACTGTAGCAGGTGGCAATAAAGGAAACTTCGGCTCTATCCTCCTCGGTGCTCACATAAATGTAAACGGTGGTTTCGGTAGAATCGACAACGCTACTCTTACAATCACAGGTAAGGCTGATAACTTCGACTATGCTAAGGCTGCTGCAGCTATCGACCAGCTTCTTGCTACAAGCATCGAGTCTGTAGAGGCAGCTCCTGCTGGAGAGCCAACAAGCGTTAAGTACTATACCGTTGACGGTAAGCAGACTCTCAACCCACAGGGTATTACCATCAAGGTTGAGTCTTGGGCAAATGGCTATGTAAAGGTTAGCAAGGTTGTTAAGTAATAAAAATAGATAAAATTAGTAATTGTATTAGGACGACCGCCTCTGGCATATGCTGGAGGCGGTTTTCTTGTCGAATATGTAATTCTATGAAAAGTTTTTGAAATAATTAATCATACAAAAACGACAAATATATTGTATCTTTGCACGGAATTTAAGAAATTAACCATAAAACTCGGGACTAAAACTATCAATTAATGAACAGACCAAAACGCGTTTTAATTATCATAGCGATATTGCTATTGAACATAGTACACGTATTAGCAGCTGACAACTTTATCTCATTCACACAGGGTGACATGAAACTATGTCAAACGGGTGAATCATTTTCCATTTGTATTAGCGACAATGACAATGTAGCTGTAAAACTTGCAGCCAAGAACCTTGCATCCGACTTTCAGAAAGTCTGCGATGCAAACATCACAATCTCCTCTTCTTTTTCTGAAGCACGCATCGTTGCTGGTACCATAGGCAATAGTGCAGCTATCGATGAACTCGTGAAGAATGGAAAGATTGACGGAAAATCACTTAATGGTAAAATTGAAAAGTATATATTAAGTATTATTGACGGGAAACTAATCATAGCAGGCAGTGACCGCCGTGGCACTGTTTACGGTATCTATGAGCTCTCTCGTCAGATAGGTGTATCTCCATGGTATTACTGGATGGATGTTCCTGTGAAGAAACAGAAAGAGGTGTACGTAAAGAATGGAACCTATACTGACGGTGAGCCTGCCGTAAGGTATCGTGGTCTCTTCCTTAACGACGAGGCTCCATGTCTTACATCTTGGGTAAAGAATACCTTTGGCACCGACTATGGTGATCATCGTTTCTACGAAAAGGTATTCGAGCTTGTTCTTCGTCTGAAAGGCAACTATATGTGGCCTGCCATGTGGAGTTGGGCTTTCTATGCAGACGATCCTCTCAACATGAAAACTGCCGATGACATGGGTATTATGATGGGTACTTCTCACCATGAGCCTATGTGTCGTGCCCAGAAAGAGTGGCATAACCATAGCGATGATCCAAATGCTGATTCACAGGATTTGGCTACACGTAAGAAGGAAGGCAAAGATGAAGGTAATCATGAATGGAACTATGCTACCAACAAGAATAACCTTGACAAGTTCTGGTATGGTGGTGTAGAACGTAATAAGCATACAGAGGATATTATCACTATCGGTATGCGTGGCGATGGCGATATGGCCATGAGCGAGGACCGAAATCTGAAACTCATGGAAAGTATTGTTGCCAATCAGCGTAAGCTCATTGCAAAGGCTCGTGGCAAGGCTGCCAAGGATGTACCACAGGTATGGGCATTGTATAAGGAGGTGCTCGACTACTATGACGATGGTATGCGTGTGCCTGATGATGTAACAATTCTCCTCTGTGATGACAACTGGGGTAACGTGCGTCGTGTACCAACCATGAAAGAGCGTCAGCGTAAAGGCGGTTGGGGACTTTACTACCATGTTGACTATGTAGGTGCTCCTCGTAACTCAAAGACCCTTAACGTGACTCCTATCCAGAATATGTGGGAACAGCTCTCTCTTGCATACGAGAATGGTATTCAGAAGCTTTGGATTCTTAATGTAGGCGATCTCAAGCCAATGGAATATCCTATCCAACTCTTCATGGATATGGCGTGGAACTATGGTAAGAGCAAGGAAGGCGTAAAGAGCGATATTGATAACATTTCTACTCTTCTTAATCATACAAAGGATTTCTGCGCAACAATCGTTGGCGAGAGTGAGGCAGAGGAGGCAACCCGAATCCTTAACATGTATTGTAAGCTTGCTGGCAGATGTACTCCTGAGATGCTTGATGCAAGGACATATAACCTTGAGACAGGTGAGTGGGCAAAGGTTGTTGACGAGCATAAGACTCTTGAGGTAGAGGCTCTCCGTCAGTATGCCACACTTCCTGCGGAGTCAAAGGATGCTTATTTCCAATGTATTCTCTTCCCTATCCAGTTGTTGGCTAACCTCCATCAGATGTACTATGCTCAGGCAATGAACAATGCCCTTCACCAGAAGGGTGATGTAGCAATGAATGACTGGGCAGACAAGTGCGAGATGTACTTCAAGCGTGATGCAAAGCTCATGGCACAGTATAACAAGGAAATTGCCGGTGGTAAGTGGGATGGCATGATGGTTCAGAAGCATATCGGCTACAGAACATGGAATGATAATTTCAAGGCAGATATGTTGCCAAGACTTTTCCGCACAGAAGGCAAGATAGAGAATATCTTCGAGGAAGACGGTAAGGGCTATATCTCAATGGAGGCAGAGCATTTCAATGCCTCAACAGATGCAGAGTCAGCTAAGTGGACCGTACTCCCATACGTTGGTCGCACTTTGAGTGGCGTTACCCTCCTTCCTGTCACAGCCGATGTAAAGGGCGCTTCTCTCACCTATAAGTTCCGCTATGAGCAGAAAGAGGGAGTTACCCCAACCGTTTATATAGTAACAAAATCAACTCTCGACTATCTCAACAAAGGAGGCATGACATATTCTGTTGCCTTTGACGGTGGTAAGGCAGAGGTTGTGAACTTCAACGAGAATCTTAATGAGGATCCAAAGAATATCTATACCGTTTACTATCCAACCGTTGCACGTCGTGTGATAGAGAAGACGGTAAGTCTGCCTTTGGGATCTTCAACAAATGGCACTCATACCCTCACCTTTACTCCAAATGACCCAGGTATAGTGCTTGAAAAGATCGTCATCGACTTTGGCGGTTACAAGAGACAGTATCTGTATGGTGAGGAGAGTTTGAGAAAATAAACACCCCCTAACCCCGTCCCTTCATAAGTGAATAGTGAAAAGTGAATAGTGAATAATTTAAGTTACCACTAAACGCTAATCTCTAACCACTAAACTAAAAAAAACTAATCATAAAACAAAAAAAATATGTCTTCATTATCTAAAAAACTCTTCCCTACGGGGGAGATTGAGGGGGACTTATTCCCCTTTGGGAAGCTGATAGGCTTTCTCCTGCTTTTTCTATTATCCTTTGGAAGTGTGGAAAGCTATGCTCAGCAGCGTCGTCCTATTGATTCAAAACACCCTGCATGGCTGGTGCATGTTGACGTATGGAATCAGGCTGATCCGCAGAAGATCATCAACCTTATTCCAGATGACATCAAGCCATACGTTATCCTGAATCTCTCGCTGTCATGTGCCTATGACACAAAGCTTAACATCCACCAGCGTCCTCAGAACGCTATCCGTACTTATAAGTCATGGGCTACAATCTGTCAGCAGAACAATATGTGGTTCACGCTTCAGCCTGCAAGTGGCGGTCATACTCACATTCATGAGAATGACCTTGAGACCTTCGAGTATTTCTTCAAGAAATTCCCTAACTTCCTCGGCTGGAACTATGCAGAGCAGTTCTGGGGCTTTGATGAGCCAGGCGACTTGTTCTCAAGTTCACAGGCAGCACGTATAGCTCTCTTCGCCAAGCTCGTGCCTATGCACCATAAGTATGGTGGTTTCCTAACTATCAGTTTCTGCGGAAATGTGTGGTCACATCTGCTTAATCCTGTTGGTATGCTCAAGCGTAATGCAGATCTCATGCAGGCATCTAAGGACTATCCAGAGGCTATCCTGTGGCTCTATAAATATACCACATCATCTTGTTTCTATAACAATGAGAGTGTCTGCTTCGGACCTTTCGTTTCCGGCCTTACCAAGAACTATGGCGTACGCTATGACAACTGCGGATGGAATGGTGCTCTTGATGCTATCCTTGGCGAGAAGCACGGAAAGAAATATCCTGTGGCAGCAGGAATCGGTACTGTTATGGAGCAGACAGCCCAGAATGGTGGTGCCGTATGGGATGGTCCTGAGCTTATCTGGACAGAGGATTTCCAGAATCTCAGCAACACTAACGTAAACGGCTATACACAGCGCAACTGGGGTACTTTCCCAGGCTTCCGCAATATCTGGCTTGACATGTTCCGTAAGATTATCGACGGAACTCTCTATATCCCTACACAGCAGGAAGTTATCGATAAGACGAAGATCATTCTCGTTAATGACATCAAGGAGGGTAGTGACGAGGACAAATATGCTACATGGGGCAATCTCTACGATGGTCTCTACAAGCAGACAGACCCATTCAATCGTGGTAATGGACAATGGATGGATAACTTCTGGTATCTGAAGAAGACCGGTCGCTATGGCACTATCCCTATGACTCCTACCATTACCGAGATTGCTTCTGGCATCCCTACAAAGGTGAAGAAGTCACAGCGTTCAAGCGTATGGCCTTCTATTGCAAAGAAGACAGAGGCCTTCGATGCGGCATATCCAGAGGTTAGCACAGGCGATCTCTTCGTATCACGCTACAAGAATCAGCTTGTAACATATACTCCTTACACATACCTCAACCAGAAGACTACGGCTTCTGCAAATATTCCTCTTCAGTACAATACTTGTAAGAGTCTTGACCTCAAATACGGCAAGCTCAGCAGCGGACTCATCAGGGAATATGCAGATTCTATCACCCTTTATCTGAACAACTATCGTGCAGATACCATAAAGAATGTTGAGGATATCATCGTTGTTAATGGTGCAGCAAGTGAGCCTTCATTCGAGTTCACTAAGCGTGCAGAGGCAAAGGTTACAGCCGAGGCTTCATGGGATGCGGAGACAAATGCTTATACTCTGAAAGTCAGCCATAACGGTCCTGTTGATATCAAGATTGTGTGTGCCGGTAACGAGACCGACCGCCGTACCGATATGGTGAACCGTGAGCGTCTTGAGATTCCAAAGCAGCCAGAACCTTACGCAGGTGAGATTATCATCGAGGCTGAGGATATGAACTACCGTAGCGTTGGAAGTTGTGAGGTTACTCCTTACTATTCTTCTTATCAATGGGTTAGAGGTCAGGCAGGTAACGGCTTCATCGTTACAGGAACTAATACATCTGCTGCTCTGACTTGCAAGGTACGTGTTCCAAAGGCAGGACAATATACTGCTATGGTGCGTTATAACAATACCTCTCGCGATTGTGACGTGCGTCTTAGAATCAATTCTAATGTAGCCCTTAAAGCTTCTTTCAATAAGACTGAGAGAAACGAGTGGAAGAAGGCTGGCGTTACATTCGATTTGAACGAGGGCGAGAACACCTTCTATCTCTTCAACACATCAGGTACCAATATGTTCATCGATCAGGTTATCTTCACACCTGTTGAACAGGAGGCAGAGAAATTTGATATCAACATCCACGAAACTGCCGATGGTACTGCAATCCCTAACGTAGCAGCTGCTGCCGAGGGAGAGACTGTTACCCTCACACCACAGGCAAACGAGGGCTGCTCTATTATCGGCTGGAACATCATCCACGGCAATATCACCCTTAATGAGAACGAGGACGGAACATTCTCTTTCACTATGCCTGATGATATCGTTACTCTTGAGCCAATCTTTAAAGATAACTCAGCAGCATACGCGCTCAGCTTTGATAAAGTAGCCAATGGTGGAATGCCAGAAGGATGGCGTGCCGACGATGGTACTGGCATACACCAGTATCCTAACACATACAGCTCAGGTCCTCGCAGCTTCAAGGGCTTCTCTGGTGCTTATAACGCAGGACTCTATTGGCGTACCAACTCTGCCGACTATGGTATGATGAGCGCATATCCACTCACCCTTGCTCCTGGCAAATACCGTCTTAGCTACGTAATGGCAGCATGGAAGGGAACTCCTGAGTACAAGGCACAGATTCTCACATCAGCAGGAAGCGTAGTTGCAGAAACAGGTTATGCCCTTGCCGAGCCAAATGCTAGTGGAATTGCAGAGGCTGACCTCTCATCTTCTGAAGAGCATACCCTTGAGTTCGAGATCACAGCAGAGGGCAACTATGTCATCAAGTTCCAGAATAACGGTACAGGATTCTCAGAGTTCCTGCTTCTCGCTTGCAAGATCAAGAACCTTAACCCTGCTCCAACAGGTATTGACGAAATCATCCTCAAGGATGTTGACAAGGAAGGTCTTGAAATCTTCACCCTTGATGGCAAGAAGATTCCTACTCTTCAGCATGGTATCAATATCATTCGCAGGAATGGATTTGACGTGAAGAAGGTCTATGTGAAATAGCTTTATGTGATTATTAGTTGTTATTAAATATTTGCTCCCCTCGTCTGTAGGTAGTGATACCAGCATTCGAGGGGTTTCTTTTTTAGGTTCACAATATACTGAACCTTTAATCGCTCATCCACAATGCTCCAATAACCATTACGCTTGCCATTTACTCTTTGGAAAATATTTTTCTCCTGTAAAGCAATTGTGATTGATTTGACTGTTCGCTCAGATTTTCCAATTTCCGCAGCAATCTCCTTTTGGGTAGCTGATGGGTTCTTTTGCACTATTATTCTGCAAAACAATATAACGAGGAAACAATTTCGTCTATTTCTTTAGAAAGGCGTTGAAATTCTATCTCGTTGTTTTTTGCAGACATCATTTTGTCTGCATACTCGTTTAATGTCTGCGGTAATTCCTGTGGGATTGGTATCTGACGGAAATTATCCCAGATTAGCTGTGCTCCGTTTTGTATGCGCGGACAGAACTCTGTAATTAGCCACCATCCAATTTTTGAACACAAAAGAGCCATTAAAGCTTTGTCAGGCACAGTCATGAAATACATGGAATTATTACAGAATGTAGATGACTCATCATAAACGAAACATGGCTTGGTTTGAAAAACCTGATAAAACAGTTTGTGTTTTGCAAACTGATCATAATAATCACATGCTCTTAATTCCCACCAATAATCTCCTTTGTCCTGTCTTGCTTTTGCTTCTTTCTTAAAGGATGAAAGCCAATCTGCAACAGCAGAGTAATTAGAAGAAAACCACGACCAAGCCTCTTCTTCAGAAGGCATTAGTTCTTTTTTCCAGTTTTTGTTATTTCTTTTTTCTTCATCCGAAATTTGTATACCCATTCCTTCCAATGTAAATCCCTTTGGTGTAAATATCAAGTAAGAACCAGCTACGGCTTCACCATAAGCAACTAATCCTCTGCCTTGCAAGAATGGACGCACAACATCTTTTGAACGATAGTCTTGTGCTATCAATTCATTAGCTTTTTCTTTGGAAATATTAAACGCTTTTGATAATCCTGAAAGTATTCCACGATAAGACTCTCCACCAACAAATTCTCCTAATGTGGTCATTTGTGTCTTCAGTCGTTCAACAGCATTGAAGTTGTCAAGACTCGATATTACCCAAATGTCATCGCTCATCCTTGTGGTATCAAACTTTTCTTTTTCTTCTTCCACATCTTCATGAAGCGTTTCGGGATTTATATTTTCGATAGTAGAGACAAGAATTTCATGATCCTGTCTTTCCTTTTTCATACGAATAATGCATGTATAAGTAGTTGCATCTTCGAATATTTGATTATCACCAAAATCAATCAATTGTGAAAGATTTGTATTCAAGAAAAGTTCACGAAGAGGACGACCATACATTACTTTCTCCCATTTGTTTGGCATAATGTATGACAAATGTCCTCCTTTTCGCAATAGATGTAATCCACGTTCTACAAACAACGAATAGATATCACCACGCGATTCTAATGTATTATAGGTCTTCTGTCCCAAATGTCCCTGTTCATCAGTTCTATGCATTTTAGAATATACATATGCATCTTTGCGTAGTTTCTCCAAACTGATATATGGCGGATTACCGATAATGACATCAAACCCTTCAAAGGCTCCTTGTTCATTGAGAACCTCAGGGAATTCTACCATCCACTCTAAAGACTTCTTTAAAATCTCTTGGGTATCGATAATTTTGTCATTATCATTTTCAAAGGCGTTTAGTTGGATTGGAGGAGCTAATTTGAGCTTAATATCTTTAATATCTTTATCAAGTCTATTCTTGATTGCTTTGGTACGGCAGTTCTTATATTCGCGGACATTAGCTTTATAATCTCTTACCAACTTTTGCATACCAAAACTTTCTGTGATTTTCCTGCCAATGCACACGGGATGAACAGAAGCGAGCGAATTACCACATTTAATGTTGATATCAATATTAGGCAATGTTTGCAATAGTCGCTCTCCTGTTTCTGTCTTGTAGTAATAGGCATTCTTTAAGAGTTCAATCCATAGACGAAGCTGGCATATATCAACGCTCTTTGGGTTTAAATCCACACCAAAAAGACAATTCTCAATAATAGTACGTTTCTCCTCAAAAAGGGTTTCCTGTATGCGTTGGCTTGAAGGATTTGAAGGATCATATTTAAATATATCTCCGTCTTCATCGGCTACTACCAATTCGTCATATTCTACCCTTATGTCATATTCTCTTATTCGCTTAGGTTGTGGTTGTCTGTCTTGTAATACGCCCAATTCACTCTTGATAGCTATGAGTTCATTAAGAGCAGATACCAAGAAGTGCCCACTACCTACAGCAGGGTCACAAATACGGAGAGAATTGATTATTTCGTTGGCTTCTATTCTTTCTTCTCTTTGACCAAAATTTATATTCTCCTTCAATTCTTCAAAGTCCTGACATTTCCATCCCTTCGCTTTGTTGAACTTGTCTATTACGGCACGTCTGAGCGTCTTATTACAGATATATTCTGTGATATAGCCAGGCGTAAAAAATGAACCGTCCTTATAACCATTGATTTTCTCAAAAATCAAGCCTAAGACCGATGCATTGATAAGTTTATCACTTTCATTTCTTACATTCTCACCTTCTTGGCTCTTGTCTGTACCAAAGTCATAAGCATCAAGAAAAGAAAACAGATATTCCAATGTGGCTTTTCTGCCTGTTACTCGTTTTCCATTACCATCCTTTAAAACGGTTTTTGCATAGACTTCCATCTCACCAAGACGAATGCCACTTATAGGGAAATAACTTTCTTCAATTTTTGCCAATTCAAACAGAGAACTATTCAGATATGGTACGTCAGGGAATTGACTTCTCAATTCATCTGTTCTCTCAGAGACGGGTTTTGCCATTACCTTCATGAATAGGTCATGAAGCACATCGTAATCAAGGATATGAGTTGTATCCAAGAATTTAACATCTCTTCCTCTGTTAAAACTTACAAGTTGCGATTCGAGTAGTTTCAAAAATAGAATACGATTTATCCATGTCAGAACCAAACTTAACGCAACCTCAAAACGCTCTTCATCATCGGTTATGCTGGAATAATCTTCTAATTTTGCATAAGCCTGTTCAACTAATGAAAAGTTTTGCCTTTTGTTTCTAAGACGTTTGATTTTGTGAACACCATCATCGACGACTTCTTCAACACCCATGATATAAAGCAATTCGCCGTAAAAATTCTTGTTAAGCGAATTATGGTCAGATACGAAAGGTAGTTTAAGCAAGTTCGTAGGAGAAAACAATTTATAGACAGCAATAAAAGCTCTGTTGTTGATTATCTCCTCATGCTTGATATTTCGTTCAAATGACTTCAAATCAATATGCACAAACTCAAGGCGATGTTCTATTCTTTCAACTTCAGGCTTGATAATGTTATTGTAGATATACTCCGTTTTGTCATCGCCAGTATCTGCATTAATCACTTTTTGCACAAAACGAGTGTTACGAGCAAACAACTGATAAAATAGTTTCTTCTCGAAGATGAAATACTCCCAACAATTTGTAATGACAAGGTGCTTAATATCTGTATTATGATTCTTTACCTCCTCACGGATATAGTAGAGAATCAGTTCATATAATGCCTTTTTCTTCAGGTCGTTTCTTGTCACCATATCTGGACGTGACGGTCCTTTAAACTCAAACAAGACAACAGGATGTTCGTTATGAGTTCCCATTTCAGCATATATAGCCAAATCAGTTCTTTGGTAAGTATTGACCATATAGTTACGGTCACTATACAGACTACTATTAAAGAATTCTGCAACAAGATTTTTATTGAATTCCTCATGCTCAGAGGGATTTATACGTGCTAAAAGGTCTTGCATGGCAGATTTAAAACCCTTAACTTTCTGCACTTCTGGTTTATCGCGGAGATAAACTTTTGCGATTGATTGACTTGGGGTTAGTATCTTATACATAGTTCTGCTGTTTTAATTATTAAGTTTACTATTTGGCTTAGCCTCTACGAGGCTTATTGGCTACAAAGATATATAAATTCTTTTGAATAACCTTCGGTTAATGCTTTTTTTTCATTTTTTAGGTGTTTACAATAGTTAGAAGAATACAACTTGAACCTTGTTCAATAGCGGGATAAAGATATGTTGCTTGGAAATTATCACCACCCTTCAAACCTAACTTCTGCATTATCTCGTCACGGGTCATAGTTTCATCTCCAATACATAGTTACATTGCCTGCTAGATTGCCTGCTAGATTGCCCGTTACATTGCCTGCTACATTGCCTGCTACATTGCTCGTCACATGGTCGGTCACATGGTCGGTTACATGGTCGGTATTGTTATTAGCTTTTTAATTATTAGGCTACAAATAATGGTAGGGAAGTCATCATCTTGCATAAATTCGGACTTATGCAGACAATAGCTTTCATATTACATAAAAACTATGATTTCTCCATTTTCATTCCTCTCCATGCGCTGTGATGTATTTCGATTAGAGTCGTTCGGCAACGTAGTTGAAGGACGGAGTAAGCCCATCAATACTAATTTGGTGGTATATTGAAGGACTGTCTTTGTTTGATATTTCACTCCAACCTTCTCCAAAATCTCTTGTGCAGTATGTGGCATCCCGTCACAGAACTCTAATACTTTTTTCTGCTTGGCAGTCAAACGAACTCTATTACTTTTTTCATCGAACTCACGTTATTTACACTCGTTCATATTGAACGGTTGTTGAAACATCTGTCAAAGACTATTTTTTATATAGGTTATGGTTGTTTTCTGTCTTAATATTTAATACGGAAATAGTCAAGTGATGTTTTATACTGGTCCTGTGCTGTCAAACACGTATCTGTCAAATAGCCATTGACATGTCCCCATTCGCTCAAGCCTCTGTAATAGAACATTTTCAATTCATCAGTAATGATAAAAGGAACAATACCACTACACAGACATTCCTTGAACATTATGAGGCGTCCCACACGTCCATTGCCATCTTGAAATGGATGAATACGCTCAAAGCGTACATGTAGATTAAGTATATCTTCAAACTGTCGTTTGCTATTCAGGTAGTCAGCAAGCATTTCTTCCATACGCTCTGCTACTTGTTCTGGTGGGCATGTTTCTTCTCCACCAACTTCATTTGGTAGTCGTTTATAGTCACCTACGGCAAACCAGTCTTTGCGACTGTCTGAGGTTCCTGTCTTAAGCACCTTATGTAATTCCTTGATGAAATCTATAGAGAGTTCATCTGTAGCATGTTCTATGACAAGATCTATGCAACGAAAATGATTCACCGTCTCTACGATATCATTCACATTGACAGCCTCTTGCGTCACACCAATGGTGTTAGTTTCAAAGATATAGCGAGTCTGCTCGTGCGACAATCGGCTACCCTCTATATGATTGGAATTATAGGTTAGATCTATCTGGGTTTTATGATAGATGCCACCTTTCATCCTCATTTCCATTTGCTCGGTCAATGCTATGAGCAGAGGTGATTTTTGGTGCTGAATATTCATATAATGAATTTTTATGAATGTTTGTTGTTATTCTAACATTTACGCCATAGCAGAGGCGATATAATTATCACTCTTCTCAATCAGGCTTAACAAAACGACAACAGCCAAGAAACGATCGAAGTTAGCCATGCCTGAAGCTATGCCCTTCAATTTGTCAAAAAGGGTATTACTTGTGTTATTATTGAAGAATTTACTGCTCATATATCTATTTCTTCTTTGGCATATTGCTTTTTTTATATACTTTACATTGGCTACAAAATTACAAAAAATATTTCGTATAACCTTCGGTTAATGTTACTTATTTTCTTTTTGTTGTTTTGTTTTTGTGTTTTTCTTCAAAAATGTAATTTTCACGCCTCCTTCGTGGTTCCTATGTAATTCCCTTGTGACTCCTATGTAAGTCCCATTTTTCGCCCATTCCTAGGAACGGACTTACAACGGACCTGAAACGGACTTGGAACGGAGGTTGAGCGAACGATGAAGAAAGCGATGATTTAAAGGAGATAATCTGGGTAAGGAGGATGTAATTGATTTGGTGTAATACTCTTGCGATGAAAAAAATAAAAAGTTTTTAAAGGGGGTATTACACCTTTTGTTGTTATGTGTAATATTTTTGTTGATTATCAGCGCGTTAGATGCGGTGTAATACCCTTGAAAGTATTACACCATTTCGGGCGATTTGGTGTAATAGTGGTGTAATACTTTCGGGGGTATTACACCAATGTAAACGAATTGATATACAAATATTTAACATGCTTAAAACAGCAAAGATGTAATACTCGGCATTGAAAACTTTTTGAAAAATAGTATTACACCAACTATTACACCAGTATTACACAAAAAAGTTTTACTTTATGCCGAAATACGTACCGAACGGCGATATCAGCAAGTTAGCAATTTCAGTCAAGAAATAATCAAAAAAATCATGAAAAATATTTTGAAATTTCATTTGGAGATTTCATGTTTTTTCCTTACTTTTGCATCTCGGTTCTTCATGAGCCAAACCTCAATATCGACTGCCTGATAACAGACACTATCGAGTTGAGAAGAGAGTTATAATTATTATCCTTTTTTTTACTTTTAATTTAAACTTTAAAAACCTATGGGAAAACTTTCTCTTGCAGAACAGGTACGTCTCATTGAAGACTTCCTGAGTGAAAACTTCGCCTTCAGACATAATGAGGTGGGCGACACATTTGAGTACAAGGTGCTGAGACCTGAAATGGGCGAGGCTCCTGCAAACACTGATTATGAGCCTGTTACTGATGAGGCTCTTAACTCCATAATCCTTGAGGCCATGAAAGCTGGCATTGAGGGTAAGGTGGCTGATCTTATCAAGCGCATCATTTGCTCAAAGTCCACGGAAAAGTACAATCCGTTTGTAGCGTATCTCAACGGACTTCCGAAATGGGATGGGGTGGATCGTGTTGCCGATCTTATTCATCGCATTCCTGGCATTAACGATGAAAAGGAGGAGTTCACGCGCCGTTGGTTCAGGTCAATGGTAGCGCATTGGTATGGACTTGACAGAATCTTCGGCAATCAGCTCGTCCTCCTTTTCATTGGCAATCAAGGCTGTGGAAAGGGCTCTTTCATCAAGAATCTGCTTCCTGAACATCTTCAGAAGTATTATCTTGACCACATCAACCTCACGAATAAGCACGACACGGATATGGCTCTGGCTAACTGTGGTCTTGTGAACTTTGACGAGTTTGACAGATATACGGACAAGCAGCAGGCAACCTTGAAGTACATCATCACCAAGGCTGAGGTAAATGCGCGTAAGATTTATGGTAGAAACATCACCTTGCGCCCACGTATGGCATCATTCGTAGCTACAACGAATGTGGTTCGTCCGCTGAAGGACAAGACGGGAACACGTCGTTTCGTGGTGCTTCATATTCCTGCCGGAACTATCATTCCTAATCTTCCTACCGACTATGACCAGCTCTATGCCCAGATAAAGCATGAGGTATGCGAAGAGAAGAAAATCTATTGGCTCACTCAGGAAGAGAACGAGAGACTTCAGGTTCTCAATCAGGATTACTGTGCCGTAGATGATTTCACGGCAATGATAAGCACCTGTTTCCGCAAGCCAAAGGAGAACGAGCAGGGACTACAGATGACAAGTCTTGAGATTCTTGCAGCCGTACAGCAGAGGTATCCAGAAGTGGAATTGACTCGTAGGAATCAGTCGCTTCTTGGCATCAACCTCTCGTCAATGGGCATAACGAATCGCCGAAACAAGAACGGCAAGGTGTATGAGGTGGTACAGATAGCTGCATAGGTGTGTAAAAAAGTATTGGTGTCCGCTAAACTTGTTTCCTGAAAAATAAGTTTAACAGACACCAATATAAAGGTGGGTTCTATAAAATTACTTCACAAGTCGTACCTCGTAGAGTTCGCCTACCTGACGGTGTGGCTTGGCAACGAATTTTACTCGTACCTGCTTCTTGCCTTCAAGGGCAGATGCAGGAATCTTGTATGTCTCGTACTTCCATTGTGAAGAACGCCATTTCTTTGAGTTGTTGATGCTCTGAACGAGAACGTCATCTACATAGAGGTCGTACTCGCAGGTGCGCCATTCATCCTGTCCCCAATAGCGTATGCGGAGGCTGAGGTCTTTCTCGCCCTTTGTCTGCATGAGGTATGAGAAGTAATGACCGTTGCGGGCATCGCGGAAAGGAACATCGTTTGTAACGCCCTTGTTTGACTCGTCAGTCTCCATGAAGTGGTCGCTTTCAGGCTGCTGCTCTCCTGGCTGTACCTTATCCACGGTACGTGCATCGAGAGCCTGACGCTCTGCCTCTTCCTTGGCAAGACGGTCCATATAGTCCTTATAGTCGTTCTCGCTGAGAGCGAGCCAGTAGAGCATATAACGTGAGTCGTGAATCTCGAAGAATGGCTGAAGCTCACCTTCAATCTTGTTCTCCATACGGCAGTTGAGCTTGAAGTGGAGAGGCTTGCCCTCAACAGGTGTGAGGTTCTTGGCGATGTCGTCAACCTCCTTTGCTATGAGGTAAGGAGCCTTGTCGATAGGGAGTTTCTTGCCAGATGCCATCTGACCGAAACGGCTGTCATCAGCCTTGAGATGGGCAAGATCTTCTGTGCCTGTCTTCATGCCGAGGGTGATAGGACCGTGGAGAATGGCAACATACTGTGGTACGTTAGGCATATATTCCACGCTGTTGTGCATAGGGAATGAGATCTCAACAACATCACCTTTCTTCCACTTGCGGTCGAGGGCTACGTATTTGGCAACAGAAGACTTGTCGGTTGCTACAACCTTACCATTGACCTTTACTGAGAAATCATTACACCATGCTGGCTTACGAAGCTTCATAACAAACTCGCCTGCTCCCTTATTGACGGTAATCTTACTTGTCTCACCGTAAGGGAAAGCGGTCTCCTGACGAAGCTCTATGTTCTGTGCCTTCCAGTTAAGCTCGGAAGCAGCATAGAGGTTTACAAAGAGGGTAGTAGGAGTTGAAACATTCGGGTCAGAGTGGGTGTAGATGAACTCGCCGTACTTGCCGTGGTTCTCCATACCTGTACCTACGCAGCACCACATAGCCTCGTTAGGCACGGAGTAGTTGCGGTAGTGGCGTGGGCGTGCAGAGGTGAAATATACATATCCGCCATGCTCAGGATGCTGGGTAGAGAGGATGTGATTGAAGGTGGCACGCTC
>Ga0256407_10001543_pt1 | contig 47682 bp, 35 predicted proteins | sample RumenRJG_04DNA_FD_193489 | JGI IMG/M metagenome (GOLD analysis project Ga0256407, IMG submission 193489) | Bovine rumen microbial communities from Lethbridge, Alberta, Canada - RJG_04 | ecosystem: Host-associated > Mammals > Digestive system > Stomach > Rumen | place: Canada: Alberta...
AATAACATTCTTAATAAAGAATTCTACACCTATAGCATCAACAACGACTTGGTAAGAAGCAGTTCGAGTGATAGAATTAGAGGTAGAGAATTATTATTTACTGTATATTACAAGCCATAATAACAAAAAAAATGGAAATATTAATGCCATAATCTTTGCCAATGACATCTTCCGTACTTTACGTGACAGTTGGACAGGTTATTTCCCTGTAACAAATATGTCGAGGGATGCCTATACCTTTACCCAATCTATCGGTGCCTCTATCACATACAACTTCAACACCACTCGAAGCAAGTACAAAGGAACAGGTGCAGGTAATGCTGAAAAGGAAAGAATGTAATGGCAAAAATAAAAGATGACCTATTTAGTTCATTAAAGAGTATTGATACTTCTTTTAGTGATTATTTAATAACCGATTTTTGGGTAAAGTCAATGGTTGAAAAGTATAATGAGTAGATTAGTTTTATTCTTTCTAACTATCATGGCTGCACAGACTGTTTGTGCGCAAACGATAAGATTATCAGGAAAAGTAACTGATAAGCGAGGAAAGGCTATTGATTTAGCTACAATTGTTCTAAAAGATAGTACAGAAAAAATACTAACAGGTGGGATATGTGACTCTACTGGTTCTTTTATATTTGAATTTGTTCCACAAAAGGTTTTTGATGTGCATATTTCATGTGTCGGCTATGATGAATATTTTCGCCATTTTGATGGATGCACTAAAGATGTATTTATAAGTGCAAGCCTTGATTCTTCTGCTGTGAATTTAGGTGAGGTTGTTGTTACTTCAAAAACTCCGTTTATTCGTAGAGAGATTGATCGTGTTGTGTTGAATGCAGAAAAGTTAAACGTTGTTGCTTCGAATTTCATGGACGTGTTAAACCATACGCCAGGTATAATAGTACAAGATGATGCTATAAGTATGCTTGGCAAAGGCAAAGTTATAATTTTGATGAATGGTCGTGAATTAAAAATGGATATGAGAGAGCTATACTCTTATCTTAGTTCATTGCCTTCTGATAATCTTAAACAGGTTGAGATTATGACAACACCACCATCCAAGTATTCTGCCGAAGGTAATGCTGGCATCATAAACTTAGTTACCAAGAGAATTAAAAATAATTATATCGGTGGGAATGTATCAGAACGTTTATCTGTTAAAAAAGAATATTTATATGACGATACTGGATTAAATCTACAATATAAATGTAATAAGATAGAAGCATACACAAATATTGGATGTGGATTAGGTACCATGCAATATGAAAACAAATACTATATCCATTATCCTTTGGAAACATGGAATACAACCAATTGTAAATTGAAATCAAACGATTATATATTAGCTCTTGCTGGTATCGATTATATGCTTACTAAAAAAATATCAATAGGTACAATAATGTCGTATTCTAATTTGCGTCCTAATGCGGATGAACGAACAGAAACATTTATTCTATCTTCTGCTAATGATAGGTTGAAGAATTTTGATACATTTACTGATTTCCTATGCAACTTCAATCGTTACAATGCCAACTTGCATTGTACAATTGATTCTATTAGTAATAACGGAATTCTTAACGTAAATGCAGATTATTTGAATTATACAATTGATGATTGTGTAAATCTGCAGACGACACACGATGAGACTCTTAGTTATCTTAATCGTCCCAATACCTCTATACGTATATTTCAATGCAAAGCTGATATGGAAAAAACTATAGGTAATAATGCCATTTTATCGTATGGAATTGCTTATTCTCAATCTAAGACAAATAACCGCACTTGCTATGAAAGAATCAGTAACAACTATGATTTGAACGACCACTTTATTTATAGCGAAGATATCATAGCATCTTATGCAGATTTAAGATATAAATTATCAAATAAATGGGAGGCTAAATTAGGAATCCGTGGTGAATATGGAAAACTGGATGGTAATTCTATAAAATTGGATAAGCATAGCATAAAATATCAATTTGATTTGTTTCCAACTGCATTTATAAGTTATAACTTAGATGTTGACAATACTTTGTCATGGAGTTTTTCTAGTCGTATTAATCGTCCAAGTTATGTGGACATTAATCCATTTACAACATATATTGATGCTCATACTATTCAAACGGGTAATCCAAATTTATTACCAGAAAAAACTTATTCTTCGGAATTTGGCTATACAATGGGAAATTTGTCTCTATCTGCAAGTGTAACGTTAAGAAACAGAGTAATATCGTCATATACTTCTATTGATCCAATAAGGAAAATTACAACCTTGACAGTTGATAATGTAATGAAAAAACAGATGTATAGTTTTGATATATCATATTATTTTGATAATATTAGTTGGTTCAGCAGTTCAATAGATGGAAGTTTATATACTATTGCATCAAAAGCAGAATCTGGATATAATTTGGAAAAAATCCATCAAACTTCTGCTTATTTCTACATAAACAATAACTTCTACCTTAATAGAAATAAAACTTTTGTTGCTAATCTTTGGGGACAATATCAGACAAAAGAAAAGGATGTTGTTGGTGAAAGTCCTGAGAGATATAGAATAGATTTAGGAATTAAATATTTCCTTTTTGGAAAGAAATTATCAATAGGATTAGATTGTCAAAATATGTTAGCTTCACATTCAAAATCAATAGTAAAATCAGGAGATGCAACGTATATATATGACAAGATGCCATATCGTGTATTGAATATTTCTCTTTCATATAGATTTGGAAAGAAACATAATATTACTCCAAAGAAGTTTGAAATCAATTCAGATAGACTCTAAAATCATATGGCAAAAATAACATTATACAAACAATCAGACTCAATGCTATGCCGCATTGCATGGAATCATACTGTTTATAGAGTGTAATTCTTGTCATTATAATCTTTCTTTCTCCGCATTACCGGCACCTTTTCCAATATATTTCGACTTTGTCGTATTGAAATTATAGCGCACAGTACATTCGATACATCTGGATGTTATACGCTTCATGATTTTCACGTCACTGACACCACTATATATCGTGAAATCATTTTTCATCGAAGTATTGAACAAATCGTTTACAGACAGTTTCACATTCCAGCATTTGCCAAACTGTTTGGTAACACCGGTATTCAAAGACCATACTTTCTTCATTCTAATATTCTCGGAATCTCCGGAACTGCGCCAGTTCATATCTATATTTGCAAGATATCCTTGCTTGAAATGAAACAGATTATTCCATCTGACCATGAACATCGGCTTGTTAAAGGCTTTCTCTGTGCCGAGATAGTTCATGTGAAAATCTTGGCCGATAACTCCCATCATCAAATTAGGATAATAGATTCCAAAATGTGGCGCAAATACTGCTATAACTTGATATTTGTGCAGAGCTGAAGTTGAGTTTCCTTTACGCAGCAATGTGATGGTTCCGTCATTGCCATATTGCTGACACTCATCAATGATCTTCCCGTCTGTATATGTGTAGTTGCCCATCAATATCAACCATCGATAACGGAATGTCAGAGACAGGTTGTCATCATATTGTGACTTCAAGAATGGGTTTCCACTCTGATACAGATAGCGATTGACATACGAAACGGTTCCACTTAATTGGGAATATAAAGGACGCTCGTATTTCTTAGCATAACTCAACATCAAGATGGATTTCTTGATGGGAAACATTAACGATGCCGTAGGAAAAAGATTATCATAGATATGAGACTGTTCGCCCATCTTTACTCCTCCATCATAATAGCGACTATCAATATGTTCATAGCGCATTCCCAACTGGAGATTTAAACGGCCTAAGCGTTGAGAGGTTTCTACATACGCAGCCATATTGTCTTCACGTACTTCATCATCGGTGTTCCCTATGACATGCTCCGCATTTATAGATTCCTCACTTCTTTGACTGCGAGAATATCCTATACCCATATTGATGTTACCTTTCCAAAGAGGACGAGAAGCATTCAGCTCGCCCGTTACAAGGCGACCTTTGGAATTGTCATCGATGGTGACGGTACGGTTGGTGGAATTACTGAAATTCTCCGATGAACGTTCTCTGTTTTCATTGTTCTTCCAGAGTAAGTCGAAGGCTGCATCGAGTGACCACTCTCCGAACATACCAGAATAATATCCGTCAATGAGGTGTTCCGTAGTCTTGTTTTCAGTCTCCTTAGTAACGTCACTTGTCTCGTTCAACACCTTATCAATCCACGATTCCGAATGAAATCGGGATTTCACCTTTATCGGTTTATGGGATGCTTGATAGTAAGTTCCGAAGGTGTGGTTGGGCGTGATACTGTAATTGAACCCTACCTTACCCTCGTAAAGTTGCTGACGTGCGGATGAACTCATACCAATATCTTGCATATAATGTTGCGTGAGCCAAGTATTCTGTATGTTGGCAGAAGTTCCTTTTGTTTTACTGCGATCATACTCCAGCATGGCAAATACATCCAGATTGTTGTAACGATAATTTAAGTCAACCTGCTCTGAGAAAGATGGATAGTTGCGATAGCCAACGGAGGTTTTGCTGTCGAAAGAGAAGCCTTCACCGGGATTGCGCTCGGCTGAGATGCGGATAACGGAGGATACGGTTGCATCATATCGGGCTCCCGGATTCGTAATGAGTTCTACCTTCTTGATTTTGATAGATTGCAACTGTTCCAACATATGATTGTCTCTCACCAATTGACCATTGATATAGATTGCCGGTGCTCCTTTCCCCAACACGGAAACAGTTCCCTCTTCGACAATAATGCCTGGCAAGCGACCAAGAACATCCTTTGCTGTACCAATTCTTTCCAAGATGGAACCCTTGATGTTGGTAACCAATGCATTTCCTTCTATTCGTGTAACGGGCAAAGAAGACTTTACCACCACTTCGTTGAGTAACTGACTGCTTGTGGCTAATGTGATGAGAACGGAATCCTTCTTAAAATGGTTAATGAAGGTATCCTTGTATCCTACACAACTTACCTTAATGATACGATTTGGCTCTGTCAGAATGGAGAATCTACCTTTTTCATCGGCTATAGTACCAGAGATATATGCAGAGTCTGATTGATTTAAGAGGATAACATTAGCATAAGGGATTGGAGTGCCATTCTCTGAAACAATCTTTCCACATAATATTGATTGGGCAGACATACTTAGTGCCCCAAGGATTAATGCTATTACTGTAGTTAATATATTACGCATAATATAAGGATTAGTGATAAAAGCCATTATTGAGAGTCTATACTTTATAAGTCCATCCTATCATCAGAGAGTGAACTTAAAATCTTTAACTAGACTATAATGATTCCGCATACAACAAAACCTTGTACTTGTTCAAGTACTGCTTCTAATATTAATTTTTGTTTGCATAATCATGAATTTAAATAAATAACGTTTACTCTTTTAAAGATTTTCTACAGACCATAGATGGGAAAGAGTTTCAAAGGAATACCCTTTCCCATAGTACTTGCAAATCATCGCCATACATGCTATGCCGCATTGCATGGAATCATACTGTTTATAAAAAGGAAACAAATTCATACATTTATTGGAATCGACTTTCCATATCTTCATTGTTATGTCTTTTAGAACGAATGCTGATATCTTTTCCAAAGTTGTATGACACGGCAAAAATAAAGGTCAGAGGATGATAATCATTCTTAAAACTCATGTACATACCATCATTGGCACGAGTGTATCCACTAAACTTACTTGCCAAGATGTTGCTCACAGCAAACCTCATATTCAGACAGTTTCTAAAGCACGAGTGATTGATGCCACAACTCATGTTGAAGAAGCCGCCGGTTTTACCATTTATGTTTTTCTCACTACCGTTATACGAAGATGACAAGAAACCCGTCCAAGATTGCTTCTTGTTTAGGATAAACCTGAGATTCGCAGAATAAAACTGACCAAAACTCCTTTGATATCCTGTCAGATAAGATATGTCGGAAGAACTCTTGGATAAATCAAAAGCTGCAGAGGCTGTAATCTTCAACCATTTCAGCTTATAATAATACAAAATAGATTCAAAACCAAGAGTCTTTTGCTTTATTGCATTATTCCATTGAGTTATAGAAATATTCGATATTTCATCCAATGTCGTAGTTTGGTCGATGACATTCGATAGGCATGCATAGGTCATATCAGAAATCAGTTCACCACCATTAAACTCTATACTGTTGCTAAGTCGGACATTCCACCATGTCGATGGTCTTAGCTCCGGGTTACCTTTGGCAATATCATAACGACTTACATAATAGGCAAAGGGATTGATATGTCTAATGCTCGGACGATCTATAGAACTGTTCAAACTAAATGCGATATTGGAACCATCGTTGAAGTTATAGGATACCCTGACATCGGGAAAGAACTGTCCATAAGATTTATTGTTGCTGATTTCATCGTTGGAAACAGATTTTGTCTTAGTCTGTTCATATCTTCCACCGACAATGAATTCATAATTTTCCACCTTCTTATCCATGCTCAGATAACCGGCATAGATGTCTTCCGAATATCTAAAAGCATCATTCTGAAGAGGAAGAGTCGTTATATCATAGACCGTTGTATTCTTCGTTGTCGACTGTGTAAGTTTACCACCGACACTTAACATGACATTCCACGGGAGTTGTTTCTCCAAATCGAGTGCTACATTAAATCCATTGAGAAGAGAGTGTCCTTGGTTTGTAAAATTATCGCGAGTTTCTGTGCCTTCACTTCCGATGATATTGGAACGAAAGTCATAATCGTTATGATAATTGTATCGAAACCAATCGGCCATCAAAGAAATCTTATCTGTAGAATTCCATTTCCGATCAATATAGAAACTCGTGGTCAGATTTTCCCTTGGTGTACGGGTAAAGGAGTATGAATTACCACTACTAACCATCTCGTCCTTCTGATTATAGGAGTTCAGATTATTCAATCCATTGTTCTTCTTATATGTATTCATATAAGAGACGGAGATACCAGCCGTTGACAAACTGTCAAGATGTAGGTCCAACATTCCCGAGAGGTTGTATTCATTCTGAAGAGGAGTATAACGCGTAGAACCATATCGAGTAAGGTTAGAGAAATGTGTGGTATTGGATTCCGTATAGTCAATCTTGCCATACGTCCATCCAGCATTTAATGTCGCATCAATCTTACCCTTGCTATAGTTCATACTAGAATGAGCCTTATTGGTCCACTTGTTCTGATAACTGATTTCTTCTCCAGCATCGCCACCTATGAAATCAATCTTCTTTCCGGTTACAATGTTCAGAATACCATAATTACCTTCTGCATCATATTTAGAACCAGGGTCTTTAATCACCTCGACTTTTGTTACGTTATAAGCAGGTCGTGATTTCAGGATAGAATAGACCTCGTCAGCAGGAAGTTTTTGTAGTCTTCCGTTGAACATCACCTTCACGCTACCTTTGCCTTGTATGTTGATCTTATCATCTGCGATGATGATGCCCGGAATTTGTCCCAAAAGGTCTATGAGGTCAGTCCTTCCCTTGCGTAACGGCACCACGTTGACGATATACTTTCCTGCCTCGTGCTTGATATATTTCTGGGTAACAACAACTTCCTGTAATTTTATTGTATCTTTGAAAGTGCTGTCTCTCTTCTGGGCTACACCTGATAATGGTGTCAGAAGGGAAAAACATAATAGGAATAAAATTTTATACATATATTTTCTCTGATTAGCTTAATTGCCGAGCGCAAAGTTATCTCAAATTATCAAGAAAGAGAAATTTTAGTTGTTTCAATGTGTTTCACCATATATTAAATAATGTTACATCTTTATTCAAAGACGGTATAAAAGTCTGCATATTAGTCATTTACAAAATATGTTAAAAATACGTTTTTTGAGAACAAATATCTACAATTATAAAACGGGATGAAACACTTTGAAACAAAATTCTGTCTTTATTTGGTAATTTGAGATATTATTGTTACCTTTACATCTACAATTAAAATGCCACATGAAAATAAAAAAACACATCATATTTCTACTGTGCATGCTTTGTGTATGCTTGTCGTTTTCCTGTTCCAGGAATCCTATGTTGGATGAATTGGAGAGAATAAAAGGTGTAGGTGATAAGAACCCTGACATGGCTTTGTCTATGCTCGACTCGCTTGAACTAGAAATCAGAGGGGAAAATGAATATGTTAAGAATAAGTATGACTTGCTACGCATCAGACTGAATGATAAGGCTGAACACGTGCCTAACTCTGATATCATGATAAAAAACCTTATAGCATATTTCAAGAATAATGGCTCTAATGAGGATAAACAGGAGGTTTTCTATTATGCCGGTAGCGTTTATCGTGACTTACATGATACACCACGGGCTTTGACAAACTTCTTGAAGTCGATAGATTACGCCAATAGGGGAAAATGTGATTCTATTATGCTGCGTAACACATACTCGGATATTAACTATCTTCAATATCTTGTGCAGAATTACAAGGAGGCTGTTAAGATGGCAAAGAAAGAATATGAGATGTGCAAAAGTTTAGGGACTGATGAGGTGTTGCCTAATTTGCACATCGGCTCTTCTTATCTCGCCTTACATCGTACGAAGCAGGCTAAAGCTGCATTCGATGCTGCGTTAGCTCTTATCGTTAGGGCTAAGAATATCTCTAAATACCAGAGTCTACTGATCGATATGTTGGAAGATTATTCGGATATGAAAGATATAGCGAAGGCTAAGAAATGTATGTCTCTGATTGACAAAAGTGCATTAGCAGACTCTTCGGCTGCCTCTTGTATGGCCTTTGCACAGTATTATGATGCCATGGGGAATCATGATTCCGCGATTATATATTGTAAACGGATTGTTGATAACGTAAAGGATATCACGTATATATATGATGCTTCCAGACTTTTGTTTCGTATATATGAGAAGAACGGAAATGCAGGTGATGCTTGTAAATATGCGGATATCACTATGAGAATGAGCGATTCTATTGATTTCGGAAAGCGACAGGAAATGGCTGCAACGGTAAACAATGAGTTTCAATATCATTTAGATGAAAAAAAAGAACATGCTCTAAATTGTAAGATAAACAGATATAGGAATTTGCTTGTCGGTGGTTCTTTCTTCATGATTCTGATGGTATGTATCGCCTATGTCTTATATGTGAAGAAAAAAAATAAGGACCTGCAGAACATACTTGCTCTTTCTTCTGAACTACAACGTATCTCTGAGGACGATCGGAAACTACATGAGGAGATAGAGCAAAAGGAGATAGAACTGAGGAATTCAAAGGAAGGGCTTGACAAAAACTCCATAGAACTGGATAAGGCAAAAGAGGAACTGCAATGTGTAAATGAGGAGTTGGTTATTTATAGTAAAAGGCTCAACGAGAAAGAGCAGGAACTGTCGGATAAGATAAAACAGAATAAGGAAATCGCAAGACTGCTACACTTGTCTAAATTGGAAGATAATGCTGAGGAGATAGTACGCGCAATAAAGAAATCGGCCGAGGACAAGAGAAGTTTGGAGACTGCTGATTGGAAACTTCTCTATAAGGCTGTAGATAAGTTATATCCTTCGTTCAAGGATAGTCTTTTCAAGGAATTGGGCTCTTGCAATGAGCAACAGATGCAAGTGTGCTATCTTATTCATATCGGTGTATCCAGAAATTTAATTCCTCTGTTGACGGGATTGTCACGCGCTACCGTATGGCGATGGAGCAAGAAATATGACCGAATGATGAATTACGAATAATGGATACAAAAAACTTCATTTATATAGTATTCGTTTTTTTAACAGTATTTTGACGACCTATAACTTGATTATTTCATATATTTGCAACGAATCATCATGATGATATATCAAGATTCGAAAGTTATTATTAATCATTAAAAACGTTTTAATATATGAAAGACAATAGAATAATATCTGCAGCTCTGATAGCACTGGGAATTATTATATTAGGTGTCTGCATGAAATGGGGAATAGATGATTTCGCCAACAAAGACAGAAAGGTTGAGGTAAAAGGACTTGCTGAGCAAGAGGTTGAAGCGGATAAGGTGACATGGCCTGTCGCTTTCACTGAACTGGGCAATGACCTTCCTGAATTATACTCTCGTATCGCTGCCAAGCAAAAGAAAATCAAGGCGTTCTTGAAGGCTCATGGTATCAAGGATAGTGAGATGAGTATCAACGCACCTAAGGTGGTTGATATGAATGCTGACACTTACTCCAATAATCATCATGATGAGCGATACAACATCACGTCTATTATCACTGTTACGTCTAATAACGTGAAACTCGTGAGAGAAATCATTTCACGACAAGGAGAATTGCTCAATCAGGGTATCGCTATCGTTTCCGGTGGCTATGAGAATCCTACTACGTATGAGTTTGTGGCTTTCAAAAAGATGAAACCTAAGATGATGCAGGAGGCTATAGAGAATGCGGAAAAGACGGCTCAACAATTTGCTGCTAACAGTCATTCTAAACTTAGCAAGATCATCAATGCTGATCAAGGACAGTTCTCTATCGATGACAGAGATTCTAATACGCCTTGGATTAAGAAGATTAGAGTAGTGACAACGGTTACTTACTCTCTGAAGGATTAAGATGGATATGCAGAAACTTGAATTAAAGTTTCTGCATATGGTATCCCATAGCATTCAACTGTATGGCCATTCCCATAAGATACAGTTGATGCAGACAGGCGACATAACCTCGGAATGCTTCCGGGGTTCCTGGTTCGAACCTCTGATGCTGCAGGATATTATATACTCTCGAGGCGCATTCTCCAACAAGATTCTCTGTAGATTTATATTCTTCGCCTTCGAGCAACAATACTTCCTGACGGATAAATTCATCCATGTTGTCGTATCCTCGCTTATCACGAAGATAATGATACGGGGCTTCTATCTTGTCATAGATTTCCCACTCGGTATCCCAGTATTTGGCCATTGCCATTCCTATATACATCATCCAACCTAACGAGGCTGTGGGATAATGGGCAAACTCGCGGGCACCGTCAGGGATGTAGCTGCGGGCAATCTGTTCCCACTTTGCTTCTACATCAGGACACTCGGGCATGTGTGCATCGCACTTGCCTAACTGTTGTAGATACTGGTGCAAATCGTTATGTAGTCGTTCTTCAAAATTTTCCATTATTGTTCTGGATATTGTTCGTAAATCTTTAATCCGTATGTTGGGGCTAGGGCATAGATGTGTTCCATGATTTCTGCCAAATGCATCTCATATTGTTTCCATTCTTTCTGCTTCAGGAAGAAATAGAACTCCATAGGGATGCCGCACTGGGTGGCTTCGATCTGGCGAACCATGATCAACATATCTGCATTGACGTCTTTACGTTGGCGTAGGTATTCTTCTACGTCTTTGCGGAAACGCCCTATATTGGTTTCGGTATGTTTGCTATCGGTGAAAGCTATGCTCCTCACGTCGAAATATACTTTTCGTTGTACTCGGCGTCCTGATGACTGTTGCATGCCTATCCAATTCTGAAAAGATCCGTTGACAAGCATCTTTGGGGACACGGTAATTATGGTATTATCAAAATTCTGTACCTTAACGGTGGTAAGGGATATATTTTTCACGATGCCGTTCACATCGGTTCCGGGTACGGTAATCCAATCTCCACGATGAAGCATATCGTTACTGGTAAGACGAATTCCTGCCGCAAATCCTTCGATGGTGTCCTTGAACACTAACATCAACACTGCTGATGTAGCACCCAAACCTGCAAAAAGGGTCATCGGATTCTTGCCCAAAGCTAGGGCTATGATGATGACGATAGAAACGCAGATGATAAGGATGCGCAACACGCCACAGAAGCTCTTGAGGTATTGATGTGCCGCGGAGCGTTGCTTGTCGGTGTCGATCTGGTCAAAACCTGCGATAAAGGTGACTGCCGTGCGGGTAGACATCACGGTGATATAGATGGCGGTGATACGGGCTAGTATTTCTTGAACGACACTGTGCTGATAGAATATCATCGGCATCAACTTCCAAATCACTATCGCCGGAATGATATGACATGCTGACCGAAGGACTTTCTCATTGAATAGGATGTCGTCCCATTGGGCTTCGGTGTATTTGGTAAGTCGACGTGCTATGGGAATGAATAGTCGGCGACTGGCCCAATCACAAAACCATGCGACAAGAAAAGATATGATGATCAGAAGGACATGGTACATCAAAGGGACCATATTCCCTGAAAGACCAATAAACCGGAGCAGATGCTCTACATTGATTCTTACTATTTCCATATCACGTGAGATCATAAATTATTGTGGCTGACAAAGTGCATTGCATACACGATCTTGGAATGCGCGGGCATTACTTCCATGCATGATGCCTTGATTGATAATCGCAAAACATAGCATATGATTGTTGCTGGCCTTGCAATAGCCTGCCAAAGAGATGATGCCGGTCACTGTGCCTGTCTTCGCATGTACGTTGTCCTGGGCAAAAGTTCCTCTCATACGTTTCTTCAGGGTTCCGTCTACACCTGCTATTGGTAGAGCCGAGCGCAGATGGTTATAGATGTTCTCATTCTGATAGGCATAACGCAGTAAACGAACTAGGAGCTCGGGACTTACATAGTTATATAGGGATAGTCCGGAACCGTCCGCTAGTTTATATCGTCCGTCGTCGAGACCGATCTTACTGATCAACTGACGTTCCACGGAACGGGCACTTCGGGCTGATGCCGGTCGGTTACCCGTGGATGCGGCTATCTGATAGTACATCGACTCGGCATAAAGGTTATCGCTTTCCTTCATCATCCTTGTCAATATCTGATCAATGGAATGGGTACGGGTGGTTATCAGAAAGGCGTCGCTCGGACATCTCTTTTCGCTGGAACCGTATCCTGCATAATAGATTCCTACCTCACGCAATTTACTGATAAAGCGACTCATAAACTGATCTTTTCGTCCTAACAGCAACGGGGTGAGTGTGTAGTTCTTGTCGTCCCAGCACCATCCTTCACCATAAGGGTTGGCATCTTTCATGCTGTTGTCGGCATAGATACTTCCTCGAATCGTGTCGACGCCTAATTCCTTTAAACTTGACACGAACGCCGACAGGTCGTCATTATTGAATCGTGGATCCATGCCACCAACGCAATATACATCGCCATCAATGACATTCTCATGAATTGCACCGGTATATTTCAACTGGGTCTTAAACTGATAGCTACCACCAAGTTTATCGAGGGCTGTTATCGCCGTAACGACTTTCATACAAGAGGCGGGACGCATCAGCCATCTGGCATTATGCGCATAGATACAGGAGTCGGAACTCAAATCCCATACCATCATACCAACTTGTGATGTTTCAAACATCTTGCTCTCCAGCAATCGGTCGATACGATACTTTACTGATTCTGGCCAAGGAAGATTCGGTATCGAGTCGGCTTGTAGACTATCTACCATCGCAGAATCAGAAACTTCAGTCTGTAGGGAGTCGTCATCAAGAATCTCTTCTTTGGTGTTTTGAGCATTCATAGGCGCCAACAAGCCTAGGAATGCACCTAAAAGGATATATTTAAAATTAATCATTTTGTTCGTCTTCTTTTCAATTCTTCGATAAAAGCCTGCTCATTCTCAGGCATTACCGTAGTCAGATTTCCTGCGCCATACTCTAGCAGCAGATAATGACTCAAACCGAAATTGGATTTCATCGGGGTCACCTTGGTAATCTCTTCAACGGGAATGTTCATATTGAAAGAGAATCGACCTTTGTCTATAATCAAGAATTCATGCTCTTCATCACGGTCAATGGGTTTCACGCGACGAAAAATATAGGATGTATGAATAACACGCTCTATCATTCCCACAACAATAATTATGAGAAACAACCCTACGATGGCCTTCTTTGCCCAAAAGAAATAAAAGGCCAAAAGCACAAAAAGGGCAATTCCGCTCTTTGCAGCAACAGTAAAGCGCTGATGAAATCTTCGGTCCATAATGTTACTAATTTCGTTTGCAAAATTACAAAAAAAATATCTTTTCTGCCGTATTATGCTAATAAATTATTACTTTTGCACACGTTATAACAATAATTGTATGACTTACAAATACGACTTTTTGATTATCGGCGCAGGTATCGCCGGTATGAGCTATGCCCTGAAAGTAGCTAAATCGCACAAAGGTAAAGTCTGCCTCATCTGCAAGACTAGCCTTGACGAGGCTAACACATCTTTCGCTCAGGGCGGAGTGGCTTCGGTCACTAATCTCGAGGTCGATAATTTCGACAAACACATTCAAGACACTATGATCGCCGGCGATTATATCAGCGATTATAATGCAGTAAAGCAAGTAGTTACTAAAGCTCCTTCTCAGATTAAGGAACTCGTGGAATGGGGTACCAACTTCGATAAATTACAGAATGGTAACTTTGACCTTCATCGTGAGGGTGGCCACTCTGAATTCCGAATCCTTCACCATGCTGATGATACCGGTGCGGAAATTCAACGCGCCTTGATGGTTGCGGTACGCTCGAACCCTAACATCGACATCAAGGAAAATCATTTTGCTGTGGAATTGATTACTCAGCATCATCTGGGAGCTCGCGTTACTCGACGCACACCTTATATATATTGTTATGGTGCTTATGTGTTGAATCCTGATACTGAAAAGGTGGATACTTATCTCAGCAAGGTTACCGTAATGTGTACGGGCGGTTGTGGAGCTGTGTACAACAATACAACCAATCCTGCCATTGCTACGGGTGACGGCGAGGCTATGGTATATCGTGCAAAGGGTACTGTGAAAGATATGGAATTTGTACAGTTCCACCCTACTTCTCTTTATCATCAGGGGGAAACGCACCCCGCCTTCTTGATCACTGAGGCTATGCGTGGCTATGGCGGTATACTGAAGCTGCCAAACGGTGAAACCTTCATGGAGAAATATGATAAACGTGGTTCTTTGGCTCCACGTGATATCGTGGCTCGTGCTATCGACCATGAGATGAAGATTCATGGTTTAGATCATGTTTTCCTCGATGTAACGGATAAGGACGCTGAAGAAACAAAACGCCACTTCCCTAATATCTATGCTAAGTGTTTGACCATTGGCATCGATATTACCAAACAGATGATTCCTGTTCGCCCTGCTGCTCATTATATGTGTGGTGGTATCAAGGTCGACTTGAATGGTTGCTCTAGTATTGAACGGTTGTATGCTCTCGGTGAGTGCTCTTGTACCGGCCTGCACGGTGGTAACCGTCTGGCCAGCAACTCACTTATCGAGGCTGTCGTTTATGCTGACGCTGCTGCCAAGCACAGTATCGAACACGTGGATGACTATGACTTCAATGATCAGGTGCCTGCTTGGAATGATGAGGGTACGCTCACTAATGAGGAGAAGGTTCTTATCACCCAAAGTGTAAAAGAGGTGGGAGAAATTATGAGCAACTATGTAGGTATCGTTCGTAGTGACTTGCGACTGAAACGTGCATGGGATCGTCTTGATCTGCTTTACGAAGAGACTGAGAATCTCTTTAAGCGCGTTAAGGTGAGCAAGGAACTTTGTGAACTCCGAAACATGATCAACACTGGATATCTTATCACTCGTATGGCTATCGAGAGAAAGGAAAGTCGCGGTCTGCATTATACTGTGGATTATCCTGTTCATGCCTACGATAAGAAGAAAGACTGATCATTCGTTTTCTTGGTAATCCAAGATTATATAACAGGCATCTGTAACGCCCGTCTGAGTCGCTTACAACGACATGGATGATGCGTTACAGATGTCTTTTTTTATCGGGTAAGACTAAACTTGATGCTCAACCCGAAATCTTGCGTCGTCGTAGGATAACTGCTACTTGACAGTAATGGGTTGTTGGTCTGACGGTCGTAATAGAAACTCATTGTGAGCAAACGGTTCAATGTGTAATCTGCCAAGAAACTCAATTTGATAGCTGTATTACCACTACTTGCCATACTGGTAATCGTGGCGATATCTCGTGTAAGAGAGGCTTGTCGACGGAAACTGAAATCAAGACGGAGATTCAAATCTCTGTTCACTCCGGAGCGTCGGTTGTTGAAAGTTGAACGATTGTCTGATGAGGTGTCGGCTTGGTTTGACTGATTTCGCTTAACCTTTACAGGACGACGACGTGGTTCTAAGAATCCGAACAGATTGAAGTCATTCACTTTATATCCCAATCCGACAACCCAGTCTTTACTCTGCATTTCATTCAGTTGGATACTGGTCATACTCAACGCTAAATTACGAGTTTGACGGTATTCTACCCTTGCGGTCATGTTGTTATTAAAGGTGGCATCAACGCCCAGCAGTGGGGAGAATGACTCCTGGATACTTACCTGTGAAATATCGAACATACTGTGCGGAACGGGGTTATTGGCTGAGTCGAAGATATAACCTAACCCATTCATATATGCCATGAAGTTGCTATAACTGTTATAGGTACCCACAGAGTAGATGCTACGATAGGCATGATTGATATTAAAACTCTTGAACTTCTCACGGAACCAAGGTAGTTTGCTCAGGCCACTATATCGAACGGTCCAGTTGGGTAGCAGACGGGTGACAGCAGGCAATAGTTCCAATGAGTGACCAGGCATACTGGTATAAGCAGACAAGAAAGCCGGTATCATCACATCACTACTATATTTGTCGACTCCTCCCAATTTCTTATCGTAAGGTTTTCCGGCATATCCTTCTACCGAGGATGGATAACGTGTTCCTATATATTGTGATTCTACTCGATCACAGAAGGAAGGAAGAAGACTGACAAACTTATCAAAGGTCTTACTATGATAGCCTTCTGTTGCATTGCCGATGCTCTCGAATGCTGAACCAATAGATATTGTGGTCATAGCGAAAGCTCCGGTCTGCGTCCTCGGCATACCAGGATACATAAACTGAATGCTGCGCCCCGTGGTGATATTACGACTGGCCATGAGGTCGATCTTCAAATCATGAACGGGCTCTAAGGTGGCACGAATCTGCAAATCTTCTATAAGATTCGTCGATGCAGGACAACTCAGCATCGTATCATTGAGCAACCATCCTTGTTCGTTGGCTTTCTTGATATAGTCATCATCGATTAAGCCGAAAGCGAAGTCAAGTCCCGGTGACAGTACGCCTTGATGTGACTGTCCGAAGGCTTTTCCGATACTTGGTTCAAAACCTGAAAGTGACATTGAATACTGGTTACGATACGAAACACTCACATTGCGTACCATCATCAGCGTACGGGCTATCACTTGGGAGGTCTTATACCATCGCTGATCGTCAAGAGGTTCTTTGGGGGTGACGACGATCTTGATCTTCAAAGCGGAGTCTACATGATTGGTAATCTTTATATGGTTATCATCGATCTTGCGATAACGTAGATGTATCACTTTTCCATCTGATGTCTTACCGATTACATTCAGTCGTTTGGTGTGCTTACCATGCTGAACCGTAATCGTTGTATCAGGAGAAAGGGTTATCTCCTTTTCAAAACTCTTCTGGTTCTTAGGAAGAAGTTTCTGCAGGTTGTTTTGCTGTTTCTGTTGCCGACGTTGCTTATCTTGGGCCACAAGTTGACCACGGCTCTTACTCCTGTTGAATCGTTCATTAGCAGACTTAAGGAATGGAATATGATTATATAGTTTTTCCAGATTGAACGTACCATTAACATTCAAACTGCGGTTACCAACGATGGTATTACCGAGGTTCTTGCCTTCCTCTACCTCTACGCCACGAATCCAGTTATAGGTAGCATTATAATTGGCATCTGCATGAACCCAATCAAAAACAGGAATGAGATGAAGAGGTAACTGATAAGACAATGTGAAATTCTGGTTATAGTTCAACGGTTTACCAAACTTCTTGATGCTTGTCCACACGGAGTCTTTCCATGCCTGATATTGGTCGGCATAGAGTACTTTGTTCACAGGACTATTAGGTTCTTCTATCTCGGCATGGGTAGCACTCTGGAAATTCATGTGGAGATTCTTGGTAAAATCCCAACGTAAACTAAACTCACGATTCCATAAGAACTGGGAATCGAAGTTTACCGGAAGTGAGGTATTCTCGATAGCTTCCAAGTCTCGCTCCTGCAATTCGTAATAATGACGAGTCATCGTAGTGTTAAAGGCTACATTCTGTGGTAACCAGTTTAACCCGAACCGTCTGAAGATTTCCAACCACTTGCTCTTGAATTTCCTAAATGGTTCCCACGACTTATATATTGGAGTCCAACTGTAGTCTATCATCCCTTTCCAATTATCCTCTTTCTCGTAAATCGTCGTCTCACCACTCGTATAAGAATGATCATGGGAATAGGTGAAGGAGAAATTGGCGGGATCATAAGGCATCGGATGGCGCTTGCTGGCAATACCTACCTTAACACCGGAAAGTGAGAAATTAGTCTCTGTATGCTTGGTGATGACAATGCTCTCAAGAGAGTCGCGCTCCACCTTATTGGATGTGGCATCGAGAGCATCATCCAACTTCATATCCGTATCCATCGGATTGTATTTCGGCTTTATCTTATTTTTCGTTACACTATAATAGAGTGGCGCTGTAACCTTTGCTTTATCCGGGAAGAATTTACCTAACTCTAGATTGGTAGTAAACTGCAAAGTTCCTTCATTGTCCTGTGATCGCTCATTCACGCCTTGCTCCAATCCGCCAAATCCTTCGCTCACATATTTGCCATGAACATTAACCGCACCGAAATCGGATAACTGTACGTTGAGTACGCCATTGGCTGCCCATCCTCCATCATTATTGTATTCCATCAGTCGGAGTTCATTCACCCAAACCTCAGCAGATTTCTGTTCTCCGGAATTGTTGCGCACACCAATGATCATGGTCTTGATGTCACCAAGTGATGGGTTACCTACGATTGTCACCTTGTTGTTGGGTTTGTCATCGATATACATGGAATATGTACGTATGTCATTACCCAAACCGCAAAGGCGATTACGTTCTTTCTTTACTTGGCTGAAAATACTAAGCGGAACATCCAGCATATTCTCCTCCGGCCATACTTTCTTGCAGTCTGCCAAAGATTGTTTGTTATATTTTCCCCATGCTGTAAGTGTCAAAGGAATATCGTATTCGTAATAGTTGCTCTTATAGTCACTTCCCAATCTGATGAAGACACTCATGTCCTTATCTTCAAGCCCCGTGATATTCGGGTCTAGTGCATTGGCATGAACAAACATCTGAATGCGTTTGTACTGTCGAAGGTCAAGGTTTGTCTTCTTATATACTGCTTTAGCCTCACCTTTGCTGAGATTCTTTGCAACCAAGCTCAACGATTGTTCATTAGACTCCACCAACTGAGGTTGTGTAGGGTCTTGTTCTCGACGAATACCTGGAGGGAGTATGTAATTGACTGGTATCTTGTCGCTGTTCTCCTCGATGCTTACGGCACTTGCCTCTAATGTTCCACCTGAGGTGTTGGACAGATTCTGATTGTATACACGCCACTCTCCACGAACTAGGTCTAGATTGGCTAGACGCAAGACGATAGGTTTCTGGAATCTTGTGAGATAAAGGCGCATAAAACGGATACTTGTAAAATCATTGATACGACCTTCTTTACTAGAATATTGGTCGAGCGGAATTCGAAACTGATACCATGTAACATTTCCTTGCTGACCATTGCGAAGTGTGGGATGGGTCTCACGCTTGTCTACAATAAATCCTTTGCCCACCTGCATCTGATCAGGAGTCAATCGGATGTGATACTGATAATATTGTTCGTATTCGTTGAGTGTGTAATCTTGATTGATGTCTTCTACATCCGGTGTTGCCTTATAGGACGTGTCATATCTCTCCGGATTGCTTTCTGAATCGGGAGAGTTTCCTTGCGGATTGTTGATATACTTATATCTGTCAAGAATTGATGTATGATGCTCGTCCCAGTCGGTTCCACGGAAATAATGATAATCATCACCGGCCGGGTCGTGATAGATGCTATCAAAGACGGCCTGGTTTACCTTACCCTGAATCTGGTCGAGATAGACGGCTTTATAGAATTCTCGTTCCTGTGCATCCGTAAGGCCATTGAAACCTACATCCTGTAAAGCGCGACTTCCGCTACTTGTGGCAAAGGCATAGGTAACGGCAGGCTGTGTCGGGATACGTCCCCACTGGGTCGTTGTCCAGCTATTGCTACCATCCACAGGCATTCCACTCTCATAGAATTTCTTTCCATCACGGAGGATGTCTTCGCTCACTTCTCCAAGGTTGATATAGAAATCACCACCATATTGATTCGCATCGCTCAGCGTATTGGCATATACGAAGGGATCCATCATCCAAAACTCGATATACTCGATATTAGCGGCTTCGAAATCCGTGGTTTCCAGTTTTCTCATCATTCCTCCCCAATGTCTGGTAGGATTGGCTAGCGAACCGTCTGCTTTCAAATCCTGAAAATTGAAATTGTATGGTCCGCGTTCGTTCGGATAATATGCTATATTGAGTATCGGCAAGGTACTGGTGGTACCCATATAACTGCTACGATCTCGGTCTGGATAAAGTTCGCTCATATAGACTTCGCGCACCATATAATTGCTCAGCTGATCCAAGTCGCTCTTGATATGTGGAGGGGTCAGACTGCTACTACGGCGTGTGAAGAGTGGATCGATGGTATACCACGACATACGACTGCGGTTAAATCCACTCGTCAATCCACTTTTATCCTTTGACTCACTAAAGACACTCGGACAACTGGAAAGAAACCACGATGTTGGTGTAGACACGTCTATGACATTCTTGGTATTCTCGAAATCATCGATATAGGAAGCATTATCTTGTGTGTTATGGGCCGTATGCGCGATAAGTTGTGCGAATTCTCCGGTAAAAGATATCTGAGAGGGTTTGGTCACATGGAGGAAAGGTATCTTATCGAGCATATTGGTGAGCCATTGACTTTCTTTCTTCCAGTTTATATTGACACCCCAAAGTGTATTGTTCAGAGGCTCTTCTCCCATGCTCACCTTTGTTGTCAGCGCTTGTTCACGCAGATGCTGAAGTGTACCACTCAACTGAAGATTCTTCGAGAAATCATATTGCCAGTTTATGCCGAACATTGTCTTTCGGGTCTGCCCATAATCATTGTTGCTCTCACAGGTGGCACTTATCGCTGTACCGGCATCGATCAAACTTTGGTTGAGTATCGTCACCTCACCTGCTGAATAATCTACGCTATAATCCACTCCCTCTGTTAGGGTGACGCCACCGGCTGTAACCCGAACGGATCCCGAAGGAATGTTATAGGTGCCTAGGGAGATGACATTAGCCGTGGTACCACGAAACTGTCCGACCAACTCATACTTATCTTTCTCGGCAAGTTGCTTAGCCACAGTTTTGGTACTATCATAAAGTTCTGTATAGGAATACTTACGAGCCTCATCTGCAGAAAGTCCGGCATTGAGCAATGCCTGATAGAGATATTTGCCAAAAGGTTCTGCCGATGGGAAGAAGACACGACCGTCGCTCACCGTATAGCCTTCCACATAATCGAAATATCCATTACTCCTCACCTTATTGTTATTGTCTAGTCTATCTGCTCCCAGAAGTTTTATGAGTGGATATTCCTTAACTTTGGCATTCGGGATGTAGTTGAGATACACTCCGGCGGAATCGCTTTGGAATTTGACATCGAGTTTGAATCTATCTTTCTCGACCGTTGAACCTAAGTAATACACATTCTTCATCATCAACGGCCAGTTATGTTGTTGTGGATTACTGCTTGTATTCTTTAGTGACTTTACCAAAAGTGTCTGATTGGCATCGGTATTCTCACTGGCGAATTCTCCAACCTTATAGGTTTGTCCACCATAAGTGTATTCATAAGCAATACCCAAAACTTGGTCGGTTTGCAAAGATGCTTTCAAAGAAATGTAGCCTAAAGAACTATTTACGGTATATTCCGAAGGGGTAAGTTGTCGCGCATTGGCCACCTTCTCATAGTCTACGCCACCTGTCATCCCTTTCCCTTCAAGATAGTCGGCTACCTGATCGATATTTCTTACTTCAGGTACTCCTTGCAACTGGGCATAGATACCGTCGGCATTTCTATTTGGGTTTATATTTCCTCCATTCACCTCTCCCAAAGTAGGGATAGCGATGATATTACGCGTGTTGGATGTAGAACCGGATTTATTCGTCACCCATACCTCTACTCGGTTGATGGTTATTCCCGAGGTAACCGTCGGGATGGTCTTCATATACCGATCGTAGTTATTACGGAAATAAGGATCCAAGAAGAAGTGTCGATTTTCCTCATAATTGGCTACATCGATATTGAAAGGTGTCATCTGTGTACCGCCTTTCGAGTTCACGCTCTTCGTGGAACTCTTCTTCTGCGAGGCTACCATCTGTAGTTTCAACTTACCGAATTGCATATCCGTACGCAAGCCGAACAAACTGGTTGCGCCATTGATAAGGGAGGAGTTGCTGGGGAAGGATATATTACCGGCTTCTATCAGTTTGATGATTTCATCCTCTTTGCCGTCATACTTCAACTTCAGTTTCTGAGCATCAAAGTCGAAGGTCGCATCGGTGTTGTAGTTCAGGTTCATATTCACCTTGTCGCCCACCTTTCCGTTGACGTTCAGATTAATCTTCTCATCAAAATCAAGAGTGGTCGTTTTACGGTTGCGAATCGGAATCGACGGATTATCGATATTCTTCGTCGTAGCGCCAAACTTGAGTTCCGCATTTCCTTGAGTCCTTATTCTCACGCCTCCGGGACCGAATATCTTCTCTGCCGGTCCGAGATCGAAATGCATATCCGTGAAATCAAACTTATCCTTACCCTTATTTTCTATAAAGGTTTGATTTTGTTTCTTAAACCAATCATTACGTTGTTTACGTTCCGTCCATTTCAGATAATCTGCCGTCGTCATCATGATTGGGGTATTGATCCATGTTCCTCCCATCTTGTTGCCGATGATATATCGGTCAAGAGAATCATTATAGATGACATTCAACTTCAGGTTATCCGGTCGTTTCAGGTCGGCTGGATTCTGATTCAGATCTTCCACGGTAATCGGTTGCGTTGACTGGATCTTCCATCGTGGATGCAAAAGTGAATCCGGTATAGAATCTTCCTGATCTAAAATCGGCTGTTCTATGATATCCAACGCCTTTGGGATAGTCGTATCTTTCTTACTTTCACGTGTTTTTCTCTGAATATGACTTCTACGACGTATCCTGTCGTCTTGAAGATAAGGCATAGCGATAGCATAGGTACCAGTCAAGACCAGTACCAGCACAAACATGAAATTATGAAGTCGCTTTACCTTCATGGAAGGGCATCCAGACTACAGATACAGACTCTACATTACTTAATCATCTTCAACGCCATCTTCACCACCTGTTCTACAGGTAGGTCTGGTTGCTCTTTCAAGATACTCACAACGACCTTACTACTTGGAGCAGGTGAGAATCCTAACATCGTAAGTGCGGCAACAGCCTCATCCTTTATACCATTATTTACCATTTCCACACTTCCGCCATTGGCAGGGAGTTCATCGGCAATACCCAGACTTACGATCTTATCTCTAAGGTCTACGATGATACGTTGTGCCGTTTTCAGTCCTATTCCTTTGACGGCTTTCAGCATCCTCTCGTCTCCCGAAGAGATAACGCCACAGAGTTCGGCCGGGGATATCGAGGATAAGATCATGCGAGCTGTGTTTGCGCCTACTCCACTTACCGTTATCAACAACCGGTACAACTCACGTTCTTGTTTGGAATAAAAGCCATAAAGGGTAAAACTATCATCACGTCCACCGGCAACGAGAGACTCGTGAACATAGAGTTTTACTTCTTTTTCCTTCTGAATAGCTGTGTAAGTATTCAATGATATGTTGAGTGCGTATCCTACACCCGCTGCCTCGACAACTGCCAAAGCGGGGGTAACTTCTGTAAGTTCTCCTTTAATATATTCTATCATAATCGATTATTTTTATTATCGTATATACCTTATTATAACGCATAAGGGGTAAATGTTATTGTATTTCCGGGCAAATAGACAGGATATTTAATATAGCAGAACCAGAATACTTTCAATTTGTTACTTTTTGCAACTTTTTAGATAAAAAATATGGTAATATGATAAATATTCCATCAGAAAAATGTATTTTTGCATCGGACGAATAAAATTTATGTCAGCATAGGCTAAACCAATAAAAGAATTCAAAGACTTAAACACATAAAAAATTATGAAGAAAATTAGAGCTGCCGTAGTAGGTTACGGTAACATTGGACACTATAGTGTCGAGGCACTAGAAGCTGCACCTGATTTCGAAATCGCAGGTATCGTACGTCGTCAGGGCGATAGCAACAAACCAGCAGAACTTGCTCAGTATGATGTTGTTGACGATATCGCAAAACTAAAAGATGTTGACGTTGCTATCCTTGCAACTCCAACTCGTAGCTGCCCTGAATATGCAGAGAAGATTACCAAGTTGGGCATCAATACTGTTGATAGTTTCGATATCCACACTTCAATCCTTGACTATCGTACCAAGCAGATGGCAAACAACAAGGCTACAAATACTGTAAGTGTCATCTCTGCAGGATGGGATCCAGGTTCTGACTCTATCGTACGTGTACTCATGCAGAGTCTTGCTCCTAAGGGTCTTACTTATACCAACTTCGGTCCTGGTATGTCTATGGGGCACTCTGTATGTGTTCGTAGCAAGAGGGGTGTAAAGAATGCGCTTTCTGTTACTATCCCATTGGGTGAAAGCATTCACCGTCGTATGGTTTACGTTGAGCTCGAAGATGGTGCAAAACTTGAGGATGTTACAGCAGAAATCAAGGCTGATCCATATTTCGCTAGCGACGAGACTCATGTATTCGCTGTTCCTTCTGTTGACGATGTACGCGATATGGGTCACGGCGTAAACTTGGTACGTAAGGGTGTTTCTGGTAAGACTCCTAACCAGCGTATGGAATTCAACATGAGCATCAACAACCCTGCTCTTACCGCTCAGGTGCTTGTTAATGTGGCTCGTGCTTCTATGCGTCTACAGCCAGGATGCTACACAATGCCTGAAATTCCTGTTATCGATATGCTTCCTGGTAGTCGCGAAGAAATCGTTGCTACTTTAGTATAAAATTTATGAATCGAAGAATTATTTAGCGTCTCTGCTAAATAGAAGATACGATATAAAAAAGGCTTGCAATTCGTTGCAAGCCTTTACTATTTATTTGTGGGTCTTATAATATTCCAATCCTAACTGAACATTTTTCTTTAGTGCGTTACTAGAATATGTGGCACCTGTGATGCCATCAACATTCATCTTGGCAGCCTTAGAAACTGTCTTTCCTTCGTATTTGGCAAGAAGTGTCTTGGCCTTTGCAAAGAACTTAGGAGTCTCACGATTCTGCAAAGCCTCAACCTTTACCACCTTGTTCTTACGGATATAGATTTTTAAAGGAGTATTTCCTTTAAAACCTCTTACGCCTTTACCTATAGTTCTGGTATTCACTACAGTTGTATCACCTTCATGTGTGATGGTTTCATCACCAGGCATCATACTCAACAACATTGCAGAACCTGCCACAACAACAGCGGCAGAGAAAAACTTTATTCTTTTCATATCTTTATATATTATTCGACTGCAAAGATAAGTAAAATACCATATACCTTACACGCTTCTATTCTCTATTTTACCATGTTTTAACCTATTTTGGTACTTTACACAAAGTATTAGATACAAATATGTACTATCCCCTAAGTCTATTTTCTTTATCTTTGCAAGGTAAAATCTAAGATCATGAAAAAGAATTTAATACTAGCATGTTTTTCTCTGCTTATGGCGGCAAACTGTTTTGCACAATATCGACCATTAGCAGACTTACACGTTGACGGGAAACATCTGAAAGATGACAAGGGGCACATCGTTGTGCTCCATGGTGTCATGGACACTCCCAGTCAATATTTCAACAACCAGAGATGGACCAGTTATTGGGCACCGTACGATGATAATATCGTGGAACCTTGTCTGAATTACTTCAATAAGATCTATTCTGCCATCACTGATAACACGCAGGGGGCTTACTGTGATGTGTTCAGATTGCACCTCGACCCTTGTTGGACGAATACACCCGGAGTTCATGTAAATGGAGAAGCTGACATCTCGGGATTTAGCGAAGAGCGCTTTCTGCATTTCCTCGACAAACTCTATGTGCCTTTGATAAAAAACGGAAACAAGCACGGACTATATGTTGTTGTTCGTCCTCCTGGGGTTTGTCCTCAAAGTATACAGATAGACGGGGAATACCAAAAATATCTGTTGAATGTATGGGATAAGTTCACAAAGAATGAATACGTACTGGCCAACTCCGGAAAGGTAGGTATCGAGTTGGCCAACGAACCTGTTTCCATCGTCGACAAAGATGGTTTGCAATCGGGTAAAAACCTTCATGATTTCTTCCAACCTATCGTTGATAAAATCCGCGAAAACGGTTTCAAAGGTATCATCTGGGTTCCGGGAACCGGATGGCAAGCAAACTACGAAGGATATGCCGTACATCCTATCACCGACAAACTGAAGAATATCGGTTATGCCGTACACGACTACGTGGGATGGTATGGAAGTGATGACAAGAACCCAAACCCGGAAGGTGTCATCGAGCAATTCAAGAAACAGGTGCCTATCGTGGAAACCAATCCTATCATGATCACCGAGGTGGACTGGAGTCCTCAAGTTGCCAACTTTGATGAGAACGATCCTTCCACCTATCATGTCAATGAGCATAATGAGAAGGTGCCGAACAACCTTGGCACATGGGCTACAGGAACAACAAGTAAATGGGGTAATGCGTATAAGAAGTTGATCGACCATTATGGTAACATTTCGATGACACTCTCCGGCTCCGGTTGCTATTTCGATATCGACAAATATCTACAAGATGGTACTGTGGAACCTGCCTTCAGTCATGTGGCCGGTGGAGATGAAGCTTGTGGCGTAACTTGTATGAAATGGTATAAGGAATATGCTGAGGACAACTTGAAACGACAGAATGATACGAATACCAATGCTGATGACCGTATCATGACAGCTGTCAAAGCTGATGTCAACAGTTGCGATATCATAAGAAGTAACTGTCAACGTATCCATATCACGGCGACAACAAAGTCGGGCAAACAAACTGATATTACTAATGAATGTGAGATTTCTAGTAGCAACCCTAACATCGTCGATTATAATGGCTATGGACTTCTCGCCTTGTATGATGGTGAATGTAACGTTACTTACAAATATACAGATGCATCCAACAAGGATTTCAAGGTCGACATTCCATGTTCTGTAACGACCTTCCCGTTAAAGAGCAGTATGTTGGATCCTAACATTATAGGCAATGGTTCTTTCAACGAGAGTACCGGAGAATTAATTACCGCACAGTATGGACTCGGAGGTTGGAGATATGCCACAGGACTTGACATCTCTGATTATAACTATCTCACAGTAGAACTAAAGGAACCTAATACCAGTTGGGGATTTTCTTTCCATCTTTTCGACTCTGACAATTGCTGGGGCCCTTCTTACACTCAGGAATTTAACGGAGCGACAAGTGTAAAGATTGATCTGCATAAGATGTATACGACTCAGAAAGTCAATCAGGACGGAAAGGAGATTGAAAAGACTATCAAGATCAATCCTGCCAATATTGGTATCGCCGCATTCTGGACAGTCGGAAATTCTCCCGTATACATCCAAGGGTTATATCTTAGCAAGGATGGTACGACTGCTATCGCTAAACTCGACGACAAGGGCATACACGAGATTGCGAACATCAAATATTATTCTTTAGACGGTAAACTGATTGATGCAAACTATCAGGGAATAAAGATAAAGAGAATAACCTATAAGGATGGAAAGACAGAAAGCTATAAATGCAGATAGTTCACCCAAACGTTTCGATAGATGAATTATATGAAAGACGGGAACCGCAATAGTTGTGGTTCCCGTTGATTTTGGTCTTTTATTTTTTACACGCTATAAGAGCTCTTATAACTTCTGATAATTATTTATCCTCTGCAAACAAAGGATCTTCCGGTGTGACCATGATTGGTTTCTGATCGAATTGCTTCAGGATTTCACGATCAGCAAACTTCTTATCAACGACCAATCGGAACATGTATTCATTAAACCAACGGTTGCTCATGATCAGACAGCCTTTATGACCGTAATCTGCGCCCCAACTGTTCTCGACCTTCCACTTCAGAGGTTTACCGGCAGCATCCAAATCTACAGCAGTAAGTGTCATCGCATGAGTAGAACCGCTATCGAAAGTAGAGATACGCTCAGCCTTGTTCATAGGGAATGATGTATCGAACAAACTTCCGTAATCATAGTTTTCGGTATCACAATAGCCGCGCGAACGGTCCAACTGCTTACCAACATCATAACTACTATACATCTTTCTACCGGCCTTCAACGAATTGATTGCCAACTTAGCAATCTCTTCCATTGGGAGGTTCAGATACTTCCAGTTATGTCCATCATAGGTATGACGATCATATTCCACCTCATAGGTTTTATGATAAGGATGACGAGGATCATTCATGACCATGATAAAACTACCATTCAACTTATCACCTACGGTTTCCTTATAGAATTCCTTCGGGGTATAGGTCTTAGCTTCACCTACGACCTTACCATCCTTATCACGGAACTGATAGGTGAAAGTTTTTACAGGTTCACCAAGGGTAAGAGTCAACATACGATAGATGACACCCAAGTATTCTGTTTTCTTAGCGTTGATAGCATCCTTACTCTTACCATCATTCTTCATCTTGCGGAGAGCCAATCCAAACTCACGGAGCTTACTGGATATCAAGGCACTCATCTTACTGGTGTTGTCACTACTATAAGTTTCAGGCATCACACACTTTGGAACAAGTCCATATTTGTCTGCAAGGTCTGCCACGCCACAGAATGTACCACCATCGTTAATTGGATGATGGAAGAAGAACTGTACACGCGTATCATCCAATGGTTTGTCGGCACAGTCGATGACACCCTGAAGCATCAAGTTAGCCTTCTCCAACTGATCCCAAAAGAAAAGATAATCCTGAGAATACTCAACGACACGTTTCTGTTTATCCTTCAAGGCGAAGTCACTTCGTAACACATTCAGACCACTAAACAACCAGCAACGACCGCTGCTCTTCTGATCCATGATACTCTGTGATGGAGTCTCGATACTAAAATGCGTATCAAAAGCTATCTGATTAGAATAATTCTTTGTCAAGTCATCAATCTTATTACCGGCAATAGCGTTGAACAAAGCCTTATTCACGGCAGAAGAAGGCTGACCTGCTTCTATTTTCTCTAGCATCTTCTGAGAGATACCACCCTCTTTGGTCTGTGCATCTATGGCGCCTGTCACAGCGATCAACGCACTCATCACTAAAACTTTCTTATTCATAAAGGTTATATCTAGTAGATTTTTTAATTATTGTTGCAAAGATACAAAAAAAGTCGTATCTTTGCAAAGTTATCATGATGAATATTAAGAGTGAATCAGAGTAAGTTAAAACTTTTAAACCAAATAAAATACCCTGCGGACCTTCGTAAGTTGAGCATTGACCAACTCCCGGAAGTATGCAAAGAACTCAGAGAAGATATCATCGACGAGGTTAGCGTCAACCCCGGTCATTTTGCTTCTTCATTAGGTGTTGTAGAAATCACGGTCGCATTACATTATGTCTTCAACACTCCAGAGGATAGAATCGTCTGGGATGTTGGACATCAGGCTTATGGTCATAAGATCCTGACCGGTCGTCGCGAAGAGTTCTACACCAACCGTAAGCTAAATGGCATACGTCCATTCCCGACTCCATTGGAAAGCGAGTACGACACGTTCACGTGTGGACATGCTTCCAACTCGATATCGGCTGCTTTGGGAATGGCTGTCGCTGCACGACAGACGGGGAATACCGACAGACACGTTGTGGCTGTCATTGGCGACGGCGCCATGAGTGGAGGACTGGCTTTCGAAGGTCTCAACAATGTCAGCAGTACGCCTAACGATATGCTCATCATATTAAATGATAATGATATGAGTATCGACAGAGCTGTCGGTGGCATGGAGCAATATCTGTTGAATCTTGATACCAACGAAACTTACAACAGATTACGTTTCAAGGCCAGTCAATGGCTTTTCTCTAAAGGATATCTCAACGAGTCACGCCGAAAGGGTATCATCCGCCTCAACAATGCTTTGAAGTCTGCTTTAAGTCATCAGCAGAATATCTTTGAGGGTATGAACATCCGATACTTCGGACCGTTCGATGGTCATGACATCAAGGAGATCGTGCGTGTTCTCAATCAACTGAAGGACATGAAAGGTCCGAAACTATTGCATCTGCATACCACCAAAGGTAAAGGATATGAACCCGCAGAGAAGCAGGCCACCATTTGGCATGCTCCGGGCAAGTTTGATGCTGAGACAGGAAACAGAATCATCGCAGACAACACCAACCAACCACCGAAATTCCAAGAGGTCTTTGGTAAGACGCTATTGGAATTGGCCCAGCAGAATCCACGTATCGTCGGTGTAACCCCCGCGATGCCTACGGGATGCAGCATGAACATCATGATGAAGGAAATGCCTAATCGGGTCTTCGATGTAGGTATTGCCGAAGGGCATGCCGTAACCTTCTCCGGTGGTATGGCAAAGGATGGGTTGCAACCATTCTGTAACATATATAGTGCATTTGCACAACGAGCTTTCGACAATATCATTCACGACTTGGCCATACTGAACCTTCCGGTCGTGTTATGTCTCGACCGTGCCGGTCTTGTCGGCCCTGACGGTCCTACTCATCATGGTGCTTTCGATATGGCGGCACTTCGCCCAATCCCGAACCTTACCATAGCATCTCCTATGAATGAGCATGAATTGCGACGACTCATGTATACCGCCCAACTACCTGATAAGGGTACTTTCGTGATCAGATATCCACGAGGCAGAGGTTCGCTACAAGACTGGAAATGTCCTCTCGAGGAAGTCAAAGTGGGAACAGGCAGAAAACTGCGTGATGGAGATGACGTTGCCATCCTATCAATAGGTCCTTGTGGTAACGACGCTGCCAAGGCTATCGATGAAATAAACCAGGAGGCTCAATACAGCAACTGTAAACTTCGCTCCATAGCTCATTATGACATGCGTTTCCTCAAACCTCTTGACGAAAACTTACTCCACGAAATCGGTAAGAAGTTCAAACGTATCGTGACCCTAGAGGACGGCGTAAGGAACGGAGGACTCGGAAGTGCTGTACTTGAATGGATGGAAGACCATGGATACTATCCAGAAATTATCAGATTAGGATTACCAGATAAGTTTGTCGAACAAGGTACTGTCGATGAACTGAAAAAGATTTGTGGTATCGACGTATCAGGTATTAAAAAAGCATTATTATGAAAATAATCATTTCCGGCGCTTTTGCCATCGGAACCTATCTCGCTAAATTACTTTCACGTAATAACGAGGATATCACCTTGATTGACGAGAATACAGAACGACTCTCTAAGATCAGTTCCGATTATGACCTACTCACCTATGAAGGTTATCCTGGAAGTGTTGCTACATTGAAGGGTGCCGGCATAGAGCATGCCGACTTATATATTTCCGTTACCCCCGACGAGGCTCTAAACTTAAATACTTGTATGATCGCAAAGGCCTTGGGGGCCAAGAAGACCGTTGCTAAAGTTGACAATCCGGAATATATCACGGAAGAGTCACAGGAGTTCTTCGAAGGACTTGGGGTAAGTTCGCTGATCTATCCGGAAATGCTTGCTGCCAAAGACATCAACAATGGACTAAAGATGTCATGGGTGCGCCAGAGATGGGATGTACACGAAGGAGCTCTCGTCATGCTCGGTATCAAGGTGAGAGAAACTTGTGAGATTCTCAACCGACCACTAAAAGAGATCAGCGGTCCTGAGGATCCTTATCATATCGTGGCCATCAAGAGAGGTGACGAAACCATTATCCCGGGTGGTAACGATGAGGTTAAACTCTACGACCTCGTCTATTTTATGACCACCAAGAATTATATTCCATATATTCGCAAAATCGTAGGCAAGGAGCACTACGTGGATGTAAAGAATGTCATGATCATGGGTGGAGGTGCGACAGCCGTCCGCGCCATCAAGACGATGCCGGAATATATGGATACAAAGGTCATCGAGATCAACGAAAACCGGTGTGAATTCCTCAATGAGAAACTCGATGATAATGTCCTGATCATCCATGGAGACGGACGCGACATCTCCCTACTCAAAGAAGAAGGTATCAGGAATACACAAGCCTTCGTTGCCCTCACAGGAAACGCAGAGACTAACATCCTGGCTTGTCTCACCGCCAAGCGATTGGGAGTGCGCAAGACTGTTGCGATGGTAGAAAATACTGACTATGTAAGCATGGCTGAAAGTCTCGACATCGGAACAATCATCAACAAGAAAGCCATTGCCGCCAGCCATATCTATCAGATGATGCTTGATGCTGACGTGATGAACGTAAGATTCCTGATGACCGCCAACGCCGATGTGGCAGAGTTCTGTCCTAAAGCAGGATCTAAGGTCACTACCCGACCGGTAAAAGACCTCAAACTTCCACAAGGTGTAACGATCGGAGGACTTGTAAGAAACAATATAGGTATGCTGGTATCGGGAAATACCCAGATACAGGAAGGTGATTATGTCATGGTATTCTGCCATAACACAAATATGAAGACTATCGGTAAGTTCTTTAATTAAATGATAAACTTCAAACTGATATATAAGATTATAGCTCACTTGCTATTTGTAGAAACTGCAATGATGCTATGGTGTCTGCTCATATCCTTTTTCTATAGAGAGGATGACACCTTTGCATTTATGATTTCTATCATCATCACAACATTATCAGCTTCTATCCTGAAGATTTTCAGTAGAGATGCCGAGAACAATTTGTACAGACGTGATGCTTATCTGGCAGTAACACTGGCATGGATTATCTTTTGTATCTTCGGTTCTCTTCCATTCCTTATCAGTGGCTATCTCACGCATTTTACCGATGCCTTCTTTGAGGCGATGTCGGGATTCACGACAACGGGAGCCACTGTCATCGATGATGTAGAAAAGTTACCTCATGGTATACTCCTTTGGCGTTCCTTGACCCAATGGGTCGGAGGTTTGGGTATTGTCTTCTTCACGATAGCCCTTCTTCCATCCTTAGTAGGTGGTAGTGTCAAGGTGTTCGCTGCCGAGGCTACGGGCCCGATAAAGACCAAACTACACCCGAAACTCTCTACAAGTGCCAAATGGATTTGGGTGATCTATATCGTCCTCACCCTAACCTGCATCGGCTCCTATTATTTGGGAGGAATGAGCATTTTCGATAGCATCAACTATGCCATGGCGACGACAGCCACGGGAGGTTTCACAACTCACAACAGTAGTACGGAGTTCTTTAATTCTCCTCAACTGGAGTATACGTGTACGTTCTTCACTTTTCTCTCCGGAATCAACTTCACTTTATTATATCTGGCCCTACTCAAAGGAAAGGTAAAATCTCTATTCAAGAATTCAGAATTCAAATTCTACCTTTTCATGATATTAGGATGTAGTGCCTTCATCATGTTCGAACTGATATGGCGCAATCATTACGACATAGAGCATGCCTTCCGTAGCAGTATCTTCCAAGTTGTCACCTTCATCACCACAACCGGTATGTTCAGTGACAATGCAGCCTTATGGCCACATGTCACATGGGTAGTGTTGGCAGTATGTATGTTCTTCGGTGCCTGCTCAGGAAGCACGAGTGGAGGTATCAAATGTATTCGTGGTGTCATGATTCTCCGTATCATCCGCAATGAATTCCGACAGATCTTGCACCCGAATGCTGTTCTGCCCTTAAAGGTTGACGGAACCAACGTACCTAATCAGAAAAGAGTAACCCTACTGGCTTTCATTGCAGTATACCTCATACTAGCTCTAGTAATCTCGTTCACGATGATTGCCATAGGAATAGACAACACCAATGCCATTACGATTACACTGAGTTGTCTGGGAAATGTTGGTCCTACCTTAGGTATTGAAATCGGTCCTACCATGTCATGGTCATCACTTCCGATGCTCTGTAAATGGTTGTGCGCCATGATGATGCTGATCGGACGTCTTGAGATCTTCACCGTATTGGTAATCTTTACACCGGCTTTCTGGAAAGAGAACTAAACACTTATTCGGCATCCATAGCATTGAGATAATTCCCGATATCGGATAATATATGTTGATATTGGGAAGAATTCTGATAGTAGGTATTCTTCTTCAGCATCGACCTCACCGGTTCTATACTATTCTCGTAACAAGTGTATTCCGTCTGGCACTGTGCCGCATGGATACTCATACGCCTGATCTCACTGGTTCGCTCCTGTTGCAGGATATCACAGACCTTGCGAACCATCGGGGCCACGAGTTTATTAAACAGATGATGTCCCTGTATATATAAATAGGTATTCTCCGGGACGACCCCTAAAGAAGCAAGTCGCTTACTCAACTTATCTTTTTCCTCATCCGTAAACTCCTTATATTTATGTGACAACCGTCTGCAGGCACTCTGCACCTTATCATTCAACCGTCCCAAACTTTCTTCCTTCCTACGAATACTGAAACTACTCGTATGGATGATATTGTTGAAGTCTGACTGGGTAAACTGATTGAAATAAGAAGACCCCGCCATCCAGATATTCCAAAGGAATAAAGGATAGATGATACGCGAAAAACTTTCCAAATAGTCTTCAAAGTCGAATATATGATGATCATTCAGCGTTATCATCACACAAGCATCATGCAATCCCGGAGCATAACATTGATAATTCTCAATGGCATACACATAAGTATGGAAAATATACGGTGTATTAAGCATCATCTGCGAGTTTGCCGTCTGCCCCTGAAGCAGATAGTCATAGTCAGCATCCACACAGGCAATCATATGGTCGCCCAATCCCCTCAACATATTCGATATGGCAGCCTTCTTACCACGATCCAGGAAACGATCCTTCGTAGGAAGCATGATCTCAAAATACCGTGTATCATCCTCGAAACGGGAAAGAATCTGACGCCAGAAATACACATCATCATAACTTTCCACATAAGCGATGATCTTCGTACGAGCCTTCTCCGAAGTGAGACTATTGGCCGCCCTGATATATTGACTTGTTATGTTTTCCGTTAAGCGTTTTGGCATAGACTATGAATTATAAGGTATCTTAATCCAAGGTGATATCTGTTACTTCGGTCACGTGATCGGCCCAACCATTCATCACAATAGCAGGACTATGAGTCGTCATGATCAACTGCAACTGAGGGTTCAACTTCATCACTAAATCTATCAGTTGCTTTTGCCATTCAAAATGCAAACTCACCTCTGGTTCGTCCATAAAGAGAACATAAGGTTGGTTATCCTCTACGAGTACCGTCAGCAAGATGCATAAGATCTGTTTTTCTCCACTCGACAACTGATAAGGCACAAGGGTTTCACCGATCTGAGAGAACTGAATTTCGTTCGCAGTACGGATGATCTTCTTCCCCGTATCTTGGAACAAAGAATCGATAATATCCTGAAACAGTCTCTTAGGATTACTCAAGGCCTGTGCCCTTTCGGCAGCATCAGGAGTGCCACTCTGCAGGACATCAATGATACGGTTACCGATATTTACCTGATAATCCAGATATTTGCGCTGCAACTGAAAAAGTTGCCAGTCCAGTTCCGTAGCCAGAGTCAAATCAAACTTTGAAATCATATCACTATTCATCAGCGGACGGTCGAAAGAACGGATCACATCATACCTTATCCATTTCGCCTCCTCCGGTGATACTTTCAGATGTACCCCCTTAAGCATATGACTTGGAAATTCACCACCATCCTTCAATCCTTTTATCACCTTATTGAGGATCGTAGATTTACCAACACCATTCACACCACTAAGAATATTAACCCTACGATCAAGATTCCATAGGATATGTTTGGTACCACTCCACAGGGAGTCGATTTCTATCTGCTTAATATAATCTGCGTACTTCATAGACTTATCAATTCTTTACTGCAAATATAAACAATTATAGAACAAATCTAACAAATGATGGCTTTTTTTATTAATTTTGCAGACAATTAAACAAATCAGGTAAAGGATGGCAAAGAATATTCCACTTCAGGCTCATGCGAGTATGTTTGCAGCCGAAGTTTTCTGGGGACTGATGGCCCCCATCGGAAAAGATGCGATGACTCATGGTATAGACGGACTCCAAATGGTTTCTTTCCGAGTGTTGGGAGGAGCGATCTTGTTTTGGATTACCTCACTATTCGTGAAGAAGGAGACTGTACCGATGAAAGACAAATTCTTGTTTGCTTTGGCCGGAATACTAGGACTCGTATGCAACCAATGTCTGTATACCATCGGACTAAGCATCACCTCGCCCGTCAACTCTAGCATTTGTACTACGTCGATGCCGATCTTCGCTATGCTCTTATCTTTCATCATCCTGAAAGAACCTATCACCCTGAAGAAGGCTCTCGGCGTATTCATCGGTTGTTGTGGTGCCATCATACTGATTCTCACCAGTATGGCGGCCATAAACTCCAAGGTCGGTGACATCCGCGGAGACATCATGTGCTTAGGTGCCCAACTGTCTTTCGCCTTATACCTTTCACTTTTCAATAACCTCATCAAGAAATACTCTGTATTCACGGTAAACAAATGGATGTTCCTATGGGCTACCCTACTGATCTGGCCGTTCACCTCCTCGCATATCATAGATATAGAATGGACGGCAGTGCCTTCATCCACATGGTGGGAAGCCGGATATGTTGTCATCTTCGGCACCTACGTAAGCTATATCCTAACCATGATCGGACAGCATACGCTCCGTCCAACAGTCGTCAGCATATATAACTACATACAACCGATAGTTTCGGTGACAGTCAGCATCATCACGGGCATCGCCGTATTCACATGGGAGCAAGGAATCGCCGTAATACTCGTATTCTCAGGTGTTTGGCTCGTCATCAAGAGCAAAAGTAAGCGCGACATCACAGAAGCCCAAAATCACGATATACCATAATCGTGGTAGACAGAATGCCACTATCATGCTATTTCCGGACTCACGAAATCGTCGTACCTTTGCAAATGTAAACAAGGTAATAACAGAAATAATTTATAAGAGAGAAAGGAAACGATTATGAGTAATGAAAAGAAACTTCACTTTGAGACTTTACAACTACATGTAGGTCAGGAACAAGCTGACCCAACCACCGATGCCAGAGCAGTACCAATCTATCAGACTACATCGTACGTTTTCCATAACTCACAACATGCAGCCGACCGCTTTGGTCTGCGCGATGCCGGAAATATCTACGGTCGACTGACAAACTCTACACAGGGTGTCTTCGAGGATCGCGTCGCAGCCTTGGAAGGTGGTGTTGCCGGATTAGCTGTAGCAAGTGGAGCTGCTGCCGTTACTTATGCACTCGAGAATATCGTATTGGCAGGCAACCATATCGTAGCAGCAAAGAATATCTATGGTGGTTCTACCAACCTCATCGAGCACACACTCGCCAATCAAGGTGTCAGTCACACCTTCGTAGAGTATGATGACTTTGATGCCATCGAGGCTGCTATCAAACCGGAAACTCGTGCGCTATACGCAGAGACCTTCGGAAATCCAAACTCTGATGTCACCGATATCGATAAATGGGCTGAAATTGCTCACCGTCACAACCTGCCTTTAATCATCGACAATACGTTTGGAACACCTTATCTTATCAGACCTATCGAGCACGGTGCCGACATCGTAGTACATTCCGCTACCAAGTTCATTGGTGGTCACGGAAGTAGTTTGGGTGGTGTCATCATAGACGGTGGAACCTTCGACTGGAAGGCTAATGCCGACAAGTTCCCTACCCTCGGTAAACCAGAACCATCTTATCATGGTGCCATCTTCGCAGACGTAGCAGGCAAGGCAGCTTTTGTTACTCGTATTCGTGCCGTCATCCTTCGCGACACCGGTGCCACTCTCAGTCCTTTCAACGCTTGGATATTGCTACAAGGCCTTGAGACCCTCAGCTTGCGTGTAGAGCGCCATGTGGAGAATGCGCTCAAGGTCGTAGAATATCTGGCCAAGCACCCAAAGGTCGTCAGAGTGAACCATCCATCATTACCGACACATCCAGACCATGAATTATACAAGAAGTTGTATCCTAAAGGTGCCGGCAGCATCTTTACCTTCGACATCAAGGGTGGCGAAAAAGAGGCATGGGCCTTCATCGACCATCTGAGAATATTCTCACTCCTTGCCAATGTCGCTGATGTAAAATCGCTCGTGATACATCCGGCCACAACGACCCACTCTCAGTTAAGTCCGGAAGAACTGGAGGAGCAGCATCTATACCCTTCAACGATTCGCCTCAGCATAGGAACAGAGAATATCGATGACCTGATAGATGCGCTCGACGAAGCATTTGAATACGTAAAATAAAATATATCAGAATTAATCGATTTATAAAACATAAAGCTATGGCAAAGATTTATAAAAAAGTTACCGACCTGATTGGTAACACTCCACTTGTGGAACTTAACAAATACTCAGCCTCAAAAGGTCTGAAAACACCAGTTATCGCTAAAATTGAATTCTTCAATCCTGGTGGCAGTGTAAAGGACCGAATCGGTCTCGCCATGATCGAAGATGCTGAAAAGAAAGGTCTTCTAAAACCAGGTGCTACCATCATCGAGCCAACAAGTGGTAATACTGGTGTCGGGTTGGCACTGGTATCAGCCGTGAAAGGATACAAACTAATTCTCACAATGCCGGAAACCATGAGTGTAGAGCGTAGAAACCTACTCAAGGCGTATGGTGCTAAAATTAAATTAACAAGCGGCAAGGACGGTATGCCTGGTGCTATCAAAGCCGCTAACGAACTTAAGGACTCTATTCCCGGAAGTGTGATTCTGGGACAGTTCGACAATCCTGCCAATCCTCAGAAACATTATGAGACCACTGGTCCTGAGATCTGGAAAGACACCGATGGAGACATCGACATCTTCGTAGCTGGTGTAGGTACTGGAGGAACCATCTCTGGTATCGGAAGATATCTCAAGGAGAAGAATCCGAATATCAAGGTCATCGCAGTAGAGCCGGCGACATCTCCTGTTCTCAACGGTGGTAAGAGTGGTCCTCATAAGATTCAGGGTATTGGTGCAGGATTTATTCCAAAGACATATAATGCTGACTATATAGACGAGGTCGTTGACATTGCCAACGATGATGCCATCCTCGCAGGTCGCCAACTGGCACAGCAAGAGGGACTTCTTGTAGGTATTTCTTCAGGAGCAGCAGCATTTGCCGCTACCGAGATTGCCAAACGACCAGAGAACGAAGGCAAGAAAATAGTAGCACTATTACCAGATACAGGAGAGAGGTATTTATCAACGGTACTCTATGCTTTTGAAGAGTATCCTCTTTAATAAGTCAAAGGGTATCAAAAATAAGACGCTGTATTCTCACGAACACAGCGTCTTTTTTCTTGATGATTGCTCTCACGAGTAACATCAAGACAACTAGATTTCTCACTCTCTAATCGCGAAGAGTGAGATTACTCAAAGTGTATCTATTTTCTTTATGTTTTTGCATAAACATAAGACAAAGGTAAGAAGTTTATACAAACCAGCAAAATCCTTTAAAACTTTTTTACAATTCTATACTATCAATAGTCTGCTCCATTCCTTCAGAATCTGAGGAGGATTTTTATAATCTTTAAACTTTGCCTCGGCAACTGTTAACAGAAATCGTGTGCGATTTTGTGCTCTTTCTAGAATGTACGAAAGGCATCGACGCCCTAAAAATACAGAAAATCATACCACAAAAAGTTGATTTTTCGAATGAAGTTAACTGCATCGGCTTATGCAGTTAACTTCGTAAGATTATGCGAATAGGTTTGTAGGTCTATGTAGTTAAATAAAAAAGCCTATATTCCCAGTATTTTTTGATAGTTAAATCAGGCATCAAAAACACAACTTGTTGATTATCAAAGAATTGCATCATATACTATAATTTCAGTATTCTGCATCAACCCGTCATCAATTCTGAATTCGCGAATTATGAGCACCTTTTAGCAATAGAAAATTAAGGAAATTAAACTTCGTTAAACTCACACGAATTCAACTTGCAAGTGCAATTATTTCATTGTATCATTCCCTTTGCCTCCGTCGCATCTCAGAAGGTGCTATCCCCAACACCATTTTGAACGAACGGTTGAAATTGGCAGGTGTACTGAAACCTGTATCATAGGCAATCTCCTTGAGACTCATGGTGTTGTCGGCCATCAACTCCAACGATCGTATGATGCGCTGGTAACGCAAGAAGTCGCTAAAGGTGGTATCATCGTCACTGAAGAGACGGCTCAGCGAACGAGGCGACGTTGACTGTTGCTTTATCATGTGGAAAATAAAGAATGCCACTACAGTGGACTACCGCATCCACAGCGGTATGGTAGGTGGACGATGGGTCAAGGACCAAAAGGCCGACATCGTGAAGCTCACCGATGGAGTGTATAAAGTATCTTGGACGGAGCCTACTGGTACTGACGTGAGCCTCAACTTCATGGAGAAAGAGAATCGTGTGCACGGTGTCATCTTCTTTCCCAAATGGGTACACGAGCATCCTGAGATCACCGTCTGCTTTCAGAACGAGCACATCGACCTCATGGAGCAATCACGCGTGAAGTATGAGACTTATCCTAAATATGTCATACCCGAATTTGCTGACATCACCTATGCCAAAAATGAGGGCACAGACAACGAGAAGGTCATCGCACAGGCTCCTTATGAGGGTATGGCTGATGACATCAGAGCCGGAAAGTTCACCTTCTAACGACTTTCTTTAGGGTTAATTGGTTAACATCTTTATGCTAGAATACAACTAACAGTAATTTCAACAAAAAAGGTTGCTCAATGAGCAACCTTTTTGCTATTATAAATCTTTGCTTAGTAGTTATTGGGAAGGAGTACTTGATTTGGCAGATCCTCGACAGCGTGGCTTTTTTGAACACTATTTACGTTGATAATACTCTTTCAATATTCTTTTCGTATTGTTCACGAGTTAGTTTATAACGTTTCAAAGCGTCTGCGAGAGCTACCCCACGGGCAACAGCGCCATAGACGCCCATAACTTTTAGGTCAAAAATAGATATTTCCTTACCGATGAGCTCAGCGTGCATTTCTGTTGTATAATGGTCATAAAGTTCTGTTGGTTTCTCACCTTGTGCTTCCACATACACATAGTTCGAATAGTAACGCCCATTATCAATAAAGGCCACGATTCTACGAATCATCAATTCATCCCATCCTATTAGGAACTTTCGCCTATTCAAATGCCTATAAGTGGTAATGTTTAACGCACTTCCTGCTCTGAACCACCAAATGGGATCTTTTACCCCAATAATGCTTTTCTTAAATTTCATGGGAGGTTCCAATAACCTGGACAAGTGACGGTGAATGTCTCTTGCCTTCTTAAATTCAACCAGACCTCTGTAGCCAGGATTTGTATTGACGGTTCATAATATCAGTTGACGTTATTCTTCACAAATACCCACATCCGTCATTATCCTTGCCTTCATGCTTTAGAATGCCTTTCTTTTGCAATGTAGAAAGGTCACGTTCGATGGTACGTTGGCTCACCGACAAAGTCTCCGACATTTGTTTGCCCGTGATTGTCGGAGACCCTTTGATGAGATTGAGGATTTTCTGCTGACGCTCAGTGAGTTTCGTCTCCGACACGTCTCCGTCATGGTCTCCGACATTCGAGGTGTCGGAAGAGGCGAAGATGATGGTTTGAAATTGAGTCGGAGTAGATTTGAAAACAGGCTTCAGTTCATCCTTATATCCATCCAACGCCTTTGTTTCGTTGCAGATGCGTGTGAGTCCGCTGCCTCGCTTTTCCATATAATCAAGTTGAGCCATCACATTCGCAAGGATAGGATTGCGTCTTTCAGAAGAAACATCTTTGATATCTAAATCCTGTATCAGCATGCCATTGTACATTCCACCAGGAGAGGTGGCGGTTAGACGGTCATCGTATATGTCAAGATGTACCTCGCCACCCATAACGGTATAGTCACGATGGATGAAATGGTTTACCATTGCTTCAAGAACGGCACGTTCTGCATACTCTGGTTTGTTTTTTCTTCCATCAGGCAGTTTCTCCCAGCCTTCTTTGTGTTGGATTTCACAAAGTTCATGGCTTCGCGAAGAAGCATGAGGACATTGCCCGTAAATTCAGCATCGTTGATGGCATCACCCTTTTCCTTTCCATCCCATCGTGTGCAGTATAGACGAGATTGCCACAATGGGCAGTCATCAGCAAACAAAGCACCTGCATTCGTAAGGTTCCCTGCACCAGTTACCAATCCAAAGGACAACAGATATTTCTTGTCCCATTCTTGTTTGGTGCGGTCTTTGAAAGTATTCGTCAATATCGTAAAGGAATAGTCCTCTGCTTTATAATCTGTGTGTAGAGAATCGAAGGTTTTGTTCGAGCCTTTCAGCACCAAGCGTACCATTTGCTCTGCCGTGGCAGGAAGACTCTCATCACCAACACGAACAAAGGCTATGCGCTGACCATCGCCAACGTAGTAATATGGTGTGTAATGCCCGGCATTGACTTTGAGCTGCAAGATGCGCAAGCCATCCATATCATGAGGAATCATTTCCACCTCTGGCAGGGGATCCATGTAATCACGAATCTTACTACTGATAGCTTCGCAAACATGCTGTACATCATCGAGTCCTTTGACGATGCCATCATTATCAATCCCAAAGAAAAGTGAACCACCCAAACCGTTGGCAAAAGCACTTACGCTCTTCAACCAGCTTTTAGGCTTCTTTTCTTCAAGCATCACCTTGAAATCGTATGCAGTACATTCAGCTATCAAAGTATTTAATTCCATTCTAAATGACTTGCCAATAATATGGTTCCTATACAATACCTTTCAAAGGTACACATTTTTATTGAGAAGAAAGCATAAAATCATTGTTTAGAGCATAATTTAAGCAAATTTTATCTAAAAACACATTTATTGGAGAGTAAAAGTTGTGATAATGGAAGATGTTGGAGTATCTTTTGCAAAACATAATAGGAATAATGCAATTATAAATTAAGATTTCTTTCCTTTCCTCCCTTAGACTTTCCAAATGCACATACCTCCTTCATTTACCACAACAAACTTCATTGCGCATTCATCAAAGTCGTCTTTTATACAAACCGCCTTTGTCTTAGATAATTTTCTAAATAATTCAAGTTTGTCCATAAGTTTTATATTTATTCACATCAATACATAACAAAAGTAATGCATAAGATTAACATGAGACCTAGAGAAAAATTGAATTTCTTGACGCCATCAGAATGCTTTTACGAAAAAATATCGTAAATTTGCACTTGCTAGTTGAATTCAGGCTTATTGAATTTCCCGTTTATATAGTTAATAAAAGCCGAACATGTTACGAGCATAAACTTTGCTTCATGGTAGGTTGGTACATAGGTGCCACTCTCGTCCATCAATTCATGACGTATGCCACTTTGCTTTTCGTTTACGTATCTATATAAATTGTCAAAAGCACCTTTCAGTTGTGGGTGCAACTTGCCTTGCTTCTTTTCTAAAGCAAATAATGCTTTCCCCAAATCATTTTCTCCCGTCATTTCCCTACATAGAACCCCAACAGCAGATATGGATTCTTTTATAAGAAATGATTATGTTTTGCTAAAAATATGAGCACAGAGGCAAAAATATTTGTCTTTTAACAAATATCCGAAGGTGAAAAATAGAAAAAGCCTAACTATATTGACTCATAGAATGCCATTTTCAAATCAAAAGAACGAAAAATATGTGTTAAGACACAAATATATTTCAAAATGTTTGTTATATTAAACATTTTTATTTATATTTGCGTCCAATAAGATACAATTATGGGAAAGAATACATTTGGTAAAACTATGCCAAGGGCATTGAGCCAGAACCTGAAGATTATGGGCGAGCAAATCATGTTGGCCCGAAAACGTAGGCATCTATCTATGCAGGACATTGCAGACAGAGCTACGGTGACAAGGCTTACTGTCTCAAAGGTTGAACATGGCGACCCAACGGTCTCCATGGGGATTTATGCTCGCGTACTCTTTGCGCTGAATCTGGAAAATGACATCACCCTGTTGGCTGCTGACGATGCTCTTGGCAGACAGCTTCAAGATGCAGAATTACTCAGAAAATGAAAAGGATTACAGTTTACGCAGATTTTGATTTCCTAACCTTTCCCGAAGAGATAGGAACATTAGGCTACGAACATATTCGTGGCAAGGATCATTTTGTTTTCGAATACTCGCGCGAATGGCTGAAACAGCATGGTGGTCTCCTGCTGAGCGGTGACCTGCTGAATGTTCCTTCATTGCAGCATCCTCGTGGTAATGATAATGTATTCGGCTTCGTCAAGGATTCCTTCCCCGATCGCTGGGGACGTTTATTGCTTGACCGCAGAGAGCGACTGACTGCCCAACAGGAAGGCAGACCGAAACGTATGCTCACTAATTACGACTATCTTATTGGTATCGAGGACTTCACCCGTATGGGCGGCATACGTTACAAAGAGGAAGATGGTGATAACTATATCAACGCGAGTGCAAAATATCTTGTTCCCCCGATTGAGAGTCTTCGCGCCTTGTGCGATGCATGCCATGAGATTGAGTTGGCAGAGGAGCGCAATGAACTACCAGAACAACGCTGGCTCGACCAGCTGATTGACCCAGGAACCTCGCTTGGTGGTGCTCGTCCTAAGGCCAACGTGGTTGATACTGACGGCAAACTATATGTAGCCAAGTTCCCATCAAAAAAGGACTTGGAGAATACTGAACTTATAGAGCATTTCTCACATCAGCTTGCGGCAAAGGCTGGCATCAACGTGGCAAAGACACGCACCATCAAGATTTCAAAGGACCGTGACCTGCTTCTTTCAGAACGCTTCGACAGAACAGCAGAAGGCCGTCGTATTCATTTTGCTTCTGCAATGTCGTTACTTGGTTTTGACGATGGAGCTGGCAGCAGCACAGGTAATGGCTATCTTGACATCGTTGATTTCATTCTTCGTGGGTGTACTGATGTGCGCCAGAATCTCCGAGAACTTTATCGCAGAGTAGCATTCAACGTTATGTTTGGCAACACCGACGACCACTTCCGTAATCACGGTTTCCTGCTTACCCCAAAAGGCTGGACACTTTCTCCTGCATACGATATCAACCCAGGAGCCAAGTCGCATCAATGCTTGCTCATAGACTCATACACAGAAGAATCGGACATCAATGCCTTACTTTCTGCAAGCGAGAGCTACATGCTTGAACGCCAAGGAGCATCAGAGATCATAGAAGAGGTTCGCTCAGCCATCAAAGACTGGCGCAAAACCGCTACCGAACTGCAAATACCCATCAAACTGTTAGAATCATATTCCATTCGTTGGGATGAATTATAAAAAGATAGCGCATTCTGCACGTTTTTCGTGAAAAATGTGTAACTTTGCAACATAATTGAAATATGTAGCGAACAAAGAGAAACTCGTTGATATCCAGTGGGATAATACATTCTAGCGAGCATTTCTCAAGTCGAGCAAAAAGGCGCGGTACAAGTCAAATCGTCAAAGTGCTTATTATCAAATATTTGCACTTTCACTTACTTTCGAAATACTTTCGAAAATTGGCCGTATACCGATTAAATATGTAAAACGCCGATATTTTCGTTGATTTCAGTTGGTGCGTGGAAAATAAAACTACCGCATCCACAGCGGTATGGTAGGTGGACGATGGGGCAAGGACCAAAAGGCCAACATCGTGAAGCTCACCGATGGAGTGTATAAAGTATCTTGGACGGAGACTACGGGTACTGACGTGAGCCTCAACTTCATGGAGCAATGACATCAGAGCCGGAAAGCTCACCTTCTAACGACTTTCTTTAGGGTTAATTGGTTAACATCTTTATGCTAGAATACAACTAACAGTAATTTCAACAAAAAAGGTTGCTCATTGAGCAACCTTTTTCATATTTCGTATTTCGCTTTCCTTATAATGGTGTCGCAAAGATAAATGTGCGAATCACCCAATATGAAAGAATACCGGCGAGGTATCCAAGCAAAGCTATCAAGGATACATGCTTCATATACCAACCAAAGGTGATCTTCTCTAATCCCATGACAACAACACCGGCGGCACTACCGATAATCAACATACTGCCTCCTACTCCGGCACAATATGCTAACAACTGCCAGAAGATGCCGTCTACTGCCATATCACCAACTGCTTGTACTGGATACATTCCCATGCAACCGGCTACCAATGGTACGTTATCTACAATACTTGACAGTACACCAATGATTCCTGTCACCATGTAGTGATTACCGTTGAATGTGCTATTCAAACCTTGTCCTAAAGCTGTCAACACGCCTACTTCTTCCAAACATGCTACTGCCATCAGGATACCGAGGAAGAACAATATCGTGCTCATATCTATACGGCGCAACAGATTGTTCACTCGTTTCTCGAATGTCTCATTCTTGTTACCATGCTTATGGAGGTTACGATAGAATAATTCTGTTACGGTCCATAATGTTCCTAATACCAATAGGATTCCGATAAACGGAGGAAGATGGGTGATACTCTTGAATACTGGAACGAACATCAATCCGCCTACTCCGACAAAGAAGATAACTTTGCGCTGTACATCATTGAACTCTGCTGGAAGAGCTGATGTCGTGTTCTGCTGAACTTCTTTCTTGTCCACCAGTTCTCCCTTCAACTGGGTAGAGAGGATAGCGGCAGGGATAACCATGGAGATGACCGATGGTATAAAAATCTCAGAGATGACACCAGCTGCCGTGATCAAACCTTTGTTCCAAAGCATAATCGTCGTCACATCACCAATCGGTGAGAAAGCACCACCGGAGTTGGCTGCGATGATAACCAACGAAGCATATATGATACGATCCTTACGCTCCTTGACGAGTTTACGAAGAATCATGATCATCACGATGGAAGTTGTCAGGTTATCGAGGATCGCTGATAAGATAAAGGTCATGAAGGCAATCTTCCACAACAAACTCTTCTTGCTCTTGGTCTTCATCACGCGACGTACCCAGTCGAAACCGCCATTCTGGTCTACAATCTCCACAATGGTCATCGCTCCCATCAGGAAGAACAAGGTGGTAGAGGTGCTACCGAGGTGTTTCTCGATGATGTCGCTTACGGTAATGGCTATCTGATTAGGAGCGACTCCCGGAAGATAACTGGACGGGGCAATCATATAGATCGTCCAACAGACTACAAACATCAACAAGGCAATGGCTGCTTTGTTGATCTTGGTAATGCTCTCGATGGCTATAAAGAAATAGCCCAAAACGAAAGCTGAAATAATCGCAATAGTAATCGTGCTCATTTTTTATGTTAGTGTTATATTTTAGTATTTCTGAATTTTCTGAATTCGCGAGCAAAGATACACTTTTCTTTCGAGAAAAACAAGAAATAAGATGGCTCTATGTTTTGCATTCGTTTTTTTTTCGTATATTTGCAACTATGAATGAAGAGAATATCAAACTAAGCGAAAATGTTATCATCGCCGATGCTGACTACATCGACCATGT